>Ga0056114_1000703_pt1 | contig 12804 bp, 8 predicted proteins | sample WorMetHERISLAND1_FD_77005 | JGI IMG/M metagenome (GOLD analysis project Ga0056114, IMG submission 77005) | Marine gutless worms symbiont microbial communities from Max Planck institute for Marine Microbiology, Germany - Olavius loisae HERON... ...
CTCCAGACAGAACACAGCCTTATTTCACGGCATAATTCAACGACTGATAATTAATAATAATCAGCTATTTAACATACGTCAACACGAATATTACTTAGTCACTGGTGAATTGAAATGTCATAACTTATGCTAAAAATATCCGCTTTTCTGTGGATTTGCATGAGTCACCCGCAACATTCAGTTGCTGTAACATTATCTCGCATCAGTGGTGATCGAACTTAATTTGGTTTATGAATGAAAAGTTGTTTAATGTTAAATTGGCTTAAATTCCACCACATAATACACGATACGACCGCGTCTACGCACCAACAAGTAACCCTGTAATCGCAAAAAATGATATCCTGGGCTTATGGCTTATTGCGTGCTGTAAACTCGCTCCAACTTTAGCGAGACAAAAGTAACGTCATAATGACGTCATCTGCCACAATGAATATCTAATTTATACATTGTCAGAATCTACCATTCCTTGGGTATATTCACTGCAATTTTTGTTTAAATCCACACATCATTCATGGAGATATGGAAGAAAATGTGAGTGGGTGTTTTTTTTCTGAACACAGTGTATATACATTGTTATGGCATACTTGTTATGTACGTTCTGTGTAGCAGAGAGCGAACAGTGAGTGAGTATGTGAGTTTACTGCTGTACACTGTGTGTGTGTGCTGGCTCACTGTTGCTGTGTATGTATCGTTGCTGACTGATGTGGTCTGAACAGATTCCTTCGTCTGGAAGATCAGATCCCGTGCACGTCTGGTGTCACATGTACATAGATCAGCATAGAGATGCAGCGGAATATCTAGTCAGTTCTGCACACGAGTCGCGTTGTTTTTAATTCAGTTTCACAGACATGATGTTACCAGTTGATCTGTATCGTGTGAAACATGATAGCAGGGATGCAGTCAAGACCACAAGAGTCAAGGCCGAAGCCAAGGACTTTCAAGACCGAGGCCGAAGACAAGGACTTTCAGATGTTTCGGCCAGACTGAAAAATACGACAAAACCGTACCACGTATCTTGGCAGCATTTATTAAGGCTGCCAGTCATCATCAAAGTGTTGAAAACTGTGCAAAAGTAAATAAGAACGTAATGGGAATTTCATATTACATACAAATGCCAACGAATTGGCATTCAAGGCCAACGACTTGGCCTTAGAGGCCAAGGGCTCGATCTTTGAGACTTGTCACATTACTGGCTGACCTCGAGGCCAAGGCCATGGTCTCGAGAACTCCAGCACTGGGTGATTGTCATGTGGACTTGAGATGCTGTGATCTCGGTGAATGGTGAAGTTGACTGTGAACAATTTGTCAACATCATCAGGCGTGCATCTCGTGTTCATTGTTATCATTCATTCTCATCCAGAACGTTTTGAGTTGTCTTGCACACTGAATAACAAACACAGACACAGACCGGAGACATTGTCACGTAGTCGGGACCATAAAATAGTTGCAAAACATTGTATTTTACATGTATGCCAAGAAGCCTGCGGTGAAAACGCACTGGACCACGTACATATACAGGCCTTAGTGATGGCATTGGCTGGGAACATGCATCAGTCCACATGGTGAAGGTGAAGAGACCAGTGGATTGGATTTGCTCACAATTTGGTGTGCGATTTAAGCTGAAGGGTGCAAGCATCCATGACAATTTGCGGTTTTGATTCTATAGGAGGTTAAAGTTCACACTTCCACGTTGACTTGAAGTATCACCACTCACCATTGTTAACACTCTGCCTGTGAACCTGTTGTTCTTCTTGTATCTTGTCTGTGATCAGTTTTCTCTCGTTCTCACCGACACTTGTGACTTGTAGATCGTGTTCTTGCCGCTCTTCGTCGTCAGAACTCAGCTTCCAGTTTCACTGCTGATGCAAGTCGATACGGCCAGGTACAAGTCGAGCTTGTCTATGGAGATTGCTGGTCGAGGTCATGAAACACAACTTCATCTATCTGGAGGCGACATCACCCACACAATGACGTTCCAACTCACGTACGTCTTTCATGCCGGATATTTATGTACACTTACCGACGCAATACAGGGTGGCACAAAACAACCCCTACCATTTAAATTCATCGTTTGCAACATGCTGAAACAAACTTTTCTGTATCACATATGTAGCCGGCACACTGTTATGCATTTCGTTAAAGCTGCCTGTTTTATCGGCATTTTAATTAAATCGTTCAATTTCTGCTAGCTGAGGGAAATTCTCACACGGTTCTGCATTACTCACAGATTTACATTTTGTTATTATTGTGGGTTAACAGTTAGTGATTGATGTCAGTAATGACATCATGAAGACGTCATTTCTTCTACGTTTGCATTTATGCTAGATGTATTTCTAACCAATAACGAACGTGCTAGGTATTCTTTGTGACAATATTAGCATTTCCACATACACTGCAGATGATGTTCCATGACACAAGAGATTATGCAGTAAATATTGACCGCAACGAAGAGTGTAGATGTTTTGTTTACAGTCCAGCAGTGATGCCGTCAAGTCCAGTCGTCACCTTATCATCAGACACAATCGAACAAGTTTGTCGTGAAAACGTCACCAATACTGATCTGATGGATCTATGGTCATTGTGGCAGCATAGAGTCGAGCCGGAGATGTGGCCATATAATGCTATCGAGTTGTGGTTAGTGACCAATGCAGTGTTTGCCAATTGTTGGATCGTTTATCCGTTCTGCCTAGACACTGATGTGCTTGTAAACAATTTTCTTTCCATAACGTACAACTACAAGTGCATTGTTTACTCATCTGTAGTTAATGACACAGTTGGAGTTCTGGAGCCATGGCCTTAGCCTCGAGGCACCTCAAGGCTGGCAACTTGTGTCCTTGGCCTTGAGGTCAAGTCCGTGGCTTGAGTGTCTAGTCCTTGGCCTTGAGGGTCAAGTCCTCGGCCTTGAGGTCAAGTCCGTGGCTTGAGTGTCTAGTCCTTGGCCTTGAGGGTCAAGTCCTTGGCCTTGAGGTCAAGTTTGTGGCTTGAGAGTCTAGTCCTTGGCCTTGAGGTTCAAGTCCTTGGCCTTGAGGTCAAGTCCGTGGCTTGAGAGTCTAGTCCTTGGCCTTGAGGGTCAAGTCCTTGGCCTTGAGGTCAAGTCCATGGCTTGAGAGTCTAGTCCTTGGCCTTGAGGATCAAGTCCTTGGCCTTGAGGTCAAGTCCATGGCTTGAGAGTCTAGTCCTTGACGTTGACTCTTGTGGTCGAGACTGCATCTCTGCTTAATGAACGCTGTTGTAATGGTTTCAGTGAGTCTTCCATTCACGGTTCAGATGACCACAGTGCATCCAGCTCACAGCGTTGTATGGTCGAGCAGCCAAACATTGACCTTCAAGTGTCCTTGACCCAGCGCTGGCCGGGACTCAATGCTCTGCTGATTGACGTTGCTCCATACTGCTTGCTGGTCAATGAGTGTGACCTTGAGTTGACCTTGGTCAACGAGAATGAAAGCTCTTGGACCCTTCCGGCCGGCAAGACATTCTCACCTCCTTTCTTTCATGAGGTTAGTTTTGTCATGCTTTACTTACTGAAAAATTATCATAATGATGACGGTGATAATGATAACAGTGTGCAGAGAGTGTGCAGAGGCAGCTGATGGGAGTGAGGAGTCAGTGATAGGGCAGTAGTGTTGACGAGTACACAATGAACTGTGGAACAAGATGGATTTTTACATTCACTCAAATATGTCAAGTTGGAGGCTTGGATCTAGCCCTGTATAATGTTGGATTCTAGGGCTGACCTGTTCCAGGTGTGAACGATGTAGAAGTAGAGAAGGCAGCTGTGAATGAGCCAGTGGAGAGGCGGAAAGAGAACTTTGAGTAAGTCAGTTAGTAAGAGTATTTCTAAGGCACTTGTATAAAATGTCGCAAAGCGCTGTGGCCTAGCCAAACATATTTGTCTTCAGTAATGTGTTAAAATATTGATTGTGCAGTTGATGAAACTCTGTGAGCAGCTGATCTTCACTTACATTTGTAATTTCTTTATATTAACAGAACTGTGAAGGAGACAGTTTTGATAGTTACCGCATGTTTGCATATACAAGAGAATCAATGACTGTCGAAGGCACGTTCTGCCCGATCACCGTCCCAGCTGTGATGTGATGCTTGCATGTAGATTGTTGTAATCGTGTCTGTGTGTTGTTAGGAGTCATTTAACGTGGGCATCAGTCTTGGCGGCCAGTTGCATATGTCAGAAACTGTTCGCCTGCGTAACGAGGACTCTGGTGTTAGTCCCTATCATTCACAGTCTCAGCCGCTACTCTTCTATGATGGTCACATCCAGCTCGACATTCCAATTAAAGTTGATGGTCTTACTGTCCAGGTCAGTCATAACATGTGCATTATTAGTAATTATTAAAATACAAATCTTGTTACACAAGGTGGTTAAATAAAATGCCTAGCGATATTTAAAGTGCATGTAATGTGGATGTTTTTGACAAAAGAAATATAACTGCTGTCTGCACCACAGACGAAGAATTTCAATAGTTGAAACCACTCCACTGAAGGGGCTGGGCACCCCAGAACCAAAATTTATGAAACATTCCTTTGTTACACAAAAACCGTTGAACCTAGAATTGCAAAATTGACACATTGACTCATCAGGACCAGACCATTAATAAACAACCCATCCCACCCCCACATGCACAGGAGTGAGGCCACAGAATTAAATTTGACACAATTCTACAATCTATGACGTTTTTCAGGTTGATTGTCAACAACTAGGTGTTTCCCTGTGGGGTTATGTCGACTACTCGGAGCCTTTCTAGTTTCACATGTGATTATGTGATGTTATTGTTGTCGAGTAGCTGTGCTGTCTGACGCTGCACTCGACATTTCAACGTCGGATGCGAGTGATAACTGTACGTGAACGATTCAGCATCATCAACCGTACATCAGTCAGTCTAGAGGCGCACTGCGTCTGCCTCGCTCTGAGCACTAACAAGGTATCTCGGTTGTTGCTTCGTTTCCTTTTTTACGTGTTTCCAGTCGTTGCTTGGCTTTGAAGTGTTGAAATATTCTGTTGTTGATCGAATGACTTCTCGTCGTTCGTTATCCAGTAGTTTTGCTTACAACTAGGGTACAGTGTTCTTCCATCTGTCTGTTTGTCTGTCTGAATATGTGTGTCCAGCTGTTTATGCATTAATGCAGCAGAAGTCCAGTAATTCCAGTGTCTCACTTGAGCATTGAGTGTTCGTATGTTGTCACATGGTGTAGATGAGTCATTGATAAGTTTGTATGGTGTCGTTGTGACCAGGTGTCAGTGCTGCAGAGTGCACGAGGCTCTGTTCGACTGAAGCCTGCTGACAGTTGTCCACACTCACTGCTGCTGTGGAACGTCATAGAACAGTCTGACACTGACACGTCCGAGACATCGTGTCCGACTTACATACACTACCTCAGCTTCCATCTTGCCGGTGACGAGCCTTTGCCGTGTTTCTGGAGTCATCCTGTGAGACTGCGGATATCCGCTGCCGGTAAACGTCACACACTGGCTCTGCCCATCACCAGTGATGAGGGTTTGTCATCAAGAGCTTTCTGTCTGGCGGTCCAGAGTGACTCGACTATTGTGTATCTGACGCTCGCCGACGACAAGTTTCCTTTCGTCGAGTTACAAAACAACTGCGACATTCCTTTATTCTATGGTCAGGCGGCCACGGACAATGCCGGCCTTACAGGTACCTCACAGTAATTGTATAAAATAATCAATCACATTATCGTAATAAAATGCTTTGTTTTGGTCCAAGACAATTTTTTATTTAGCAAATCTGAGTAGTTGGCTGATACCTGTTAGTGTGCAATGTTCGTCAAGAAATTACTGAAACTTAACCTGTTGGTAAGTACTTGTTCTTTAGGAATTGGGAAGTGGCTTGACCAAAGCATCAAAAATTACTGCACGGAGACCATATTTAGCACTGTAGCACATTATGCTCAAGAAATATTCAAATCCATACCCAACCCATGGACAGTGGAGGTCTCTAAGCACAGAAGGAAGTGATGCGCTTACATCAATGTGTTCCCGTGACCAGTCAGGCGGCAGCATTCTGGACTGACTGTAGCTGCATTCTTGGACAAACTGTAGAACATGGAGCTGCAATAGTCAAGGTGTGAGAGATCGAATGACTGGTCTCAACTGCCACAGAAGAAAGTAGCCTGCCTGGCAGGTGGAAGAGACCCTACACTTATTCACCTAGTGGTGAATGACTTAAACGTGTTTTAAAACCATGTAATAGATAAATAAGAGACATAGTCTGCCATAATGAGACAGTTATGTTCTGTTGGTAGTGCTAACTGTATGGTATCTTTTATTCGAAGTGCATCTGTCCTACCTACTGTTTAGAATCAGTTTTGTTGACATGTCGCAGATGTCACGGTGCAAGAGGAGGTGGAGTTGATATCGGACTTGCCGCTGGTGGAAGCTCATTCGTCGTCGTTCTACACTCCGCCTTACCTCAACATGAAGTTTCCCGAGTTACTCAGGTCGGCCGCAGCAGATACAAAGCTGCACTTGGCTGGAGCTTGCCAGGGAAGTTCAACGCTGTGGAGTCAGGCGATCGATCTCGACTTTGAGCACAGCATCTTCGTCCGCATTCCAGAAGTGTTCGACGTCCGGGTGTCGAGTGCAAAGCTCGGTCACACGCTGCGCGTTTCTATCGACCCCGTCAACCGTGCCGAAGTGTCGGCGAAAGAAATACGAAGTCGGATAAAGTCGCGTGGATCGAGCCAAGCGAGAGAAACGCGCGTGGTAAAGTTGACGGCAAGCACCGTAGAAGTGAAGAAAGTTGAGCCTCACAGAAACAAGTCCATGTTAACTGCTAAGTCTCCCGTCAGACTCGCTGAATTTCACTTGGACGAGAACGACCTACAGCTGACGATCAGTTGTTTTTGTCATCGAGCTGACATAGTTCTTCTCGATGAGCAGAGTTGTGTGACGTCTGTCCAGGAGTTCATGTCCATGACGCTCGAGTCTGTCGGCGTCATGTTCTATCCTGTGATGGACGTGCCACATTCAACGATGGATCACATCCGACACTTGCAGCACGTCCGCTTGTGTGCTCGTAACTTTCAGGTCGACAACCTGATGTACGGGAAAGCCAGCTACGATTTCCCGGTTGTCATGCGAGCCAAGGCAGATGGCAGTGGTATGTTGGCAGATGAATTGCAGCCTTCATTCAGAAGAACTCTCCGCGAGACAGTTGACCGTCTATCTGCTCACAGTCTAATCAATGTCCATGTTGAACTGTTCACAGGTGACCATGGCAGTATTGTCCAGGCTGTGAATGTAGCTATTAAGCCTACCATTATCTGCATTGAGGATGTGTACGTTAGCAATCTGCTGAAACTAATCGTCTCGTTAATTCCGCGGTCCAACAAAGCCAGCCAGTCGGTAGCGGCGAGAAGGTTTCCGTCAAGAGTGTTGTCAGTGGCTGACTCGCTGTGTTGTCCAGTCTGCCTGCAGCGACTGTGCATTGAGAAGGTTGATCTGATGCTGAGCGTTCATGCATCACTGAAGCTATATGTAGCATCGGATGATGCGCCACTGAGCCTCGGTCGGTTTGAGCAGACCTGCCTGTGTACTACAGCACATCAGCTGATGCGAGTCATCACTATGCATTATGCCACGTGTGCGTTGTATCGAGCAGGTAATAACCCACGTTTCACATTGTGCAATGTTTTGGCTTTTCGTCACAGTTGCCTTTTTGTTACTGTCTGCATGCTTTGGTCGTTCTTGTTATAGAACTACAAGAGAGACGACTGAATATGGTATTTTAGTGCGATTTTACAAATTGTTAATTTACAACTGTCATGTAGTAAGATGTCCCCCTCAAACTCCATTTGACCACATCTGAGCTATGGTTTGGTCAGGAGCAAGAGGGAATATTGCCATAACTGCTCTCTAGTAGTGGTATTGTGTAGCTTTCTGTAGTTGCACAGTCATCTGAGCAGCTCACAGGTTCTGTCTACCAGATTTGGCTTCATCTCACTGGATTCACTCACTGTGCTTAGATTATTTTGTGTGTGTTAGATTATTTTCTTGTATAATATCTGCATGCGTGTTGTATTATTGTAACACGTTGAGGTGAGCATGGTTAGATTGTAGCCTGTCTGGATGACTAACCACCTTCCTTCAGTGCTTTGACACTGTTGGTTGGGTCATCAGACCTGTAAAAACCGTCGGCCATATAACCTATATTGTGTTGGTGCAGACGTAAAACCATGCTCAATCAACATATAGTAACACGTTGCTAAACAGTCAGTTTTGTATGCATTTCCTACAGGCTTGCTGGTTGGGTCGTTGGAAATTCTCGGCAACCCAACAGGGCTGGTGCGGAGCATTGGTACTGGCGTTGCTGATATGTTTGCAATGCCATACCGAGGTCTGTCAAGAGGTCCCAGTGAGTTCCTGGATGGAGTCCGTCGAGGAACCGGCTCGCTACTCTGGCATCTCTCTACAGGTTTTATGACGACAATGCTGATTTTCTCATTTATTTTCAGGAATATACACTATGCTGTGTAATATAATTGCTTTGTTACACTTTGTATTGTTACCTTCTGTAAGCTGCAGAAAGTTACTGTTATGCTGCATAATTCATTAGCTGAAATTCATAAATGATTAAACGTACAGCCATGATATCAATTTTTTAAATTTCTTCAATAATTACTTAGTTTTAGGTCACCAAAGAAATGCTCAAAAATGTCACTTAGTTCCTTTGTAGCTACATATCGGACATAGCCATAGCTACGTATCCATAACCAGATATCGGACAATACGACATAGTATGTAGGCATATGTAGGTTCTAGTTTCTACTGTCTGTCTTAATGACAATAATCTTAAACACAAGTGCACGGCTGTTTGAAAATTATCACAAATGCATTGTGTAAAGTTTAATTGAATTTTGGATTTCATCGGACACCATGTAGTTTGTTTCATTGTGAATTGTCTGTTATTTCGTTAGGAACTCTCACTTCAATTACAAACTTTGCGTCGAGCGTCTCTCGTAACATGGAGCGTCTGTCGTTTGATGTCGATCATATCCAGCGAAGTGAGATTCTACGCCGACACAAGCCAAGTCACGTGTCTGAAGGCCTCAGAAATGGACTGAGCGGACTCGGATTAAGTATTCTTGGTGTGTTTCCACCGACATGTGCATCTGAATGTGTCGTAAATATTTTTATGTCGTGTTACACATTTTATAATACATATATAGATTTTATTTCGCTATTAGAAGCAGCAGGAGACAAACACACAACATACGAGTAGTCACAACGTACGACACCTATAGAATAGTACTGATAATGAAAGTACTGATAGTTTTTGACAGAACTTGGTCATTGGCTATCAGCATCCACTGTAGAACCACGCGAGACTCCCTTTCTTTTTCAGTGTTTGTCTATCACTGTCCAAAAGTTCAACACTGTTCTGGTCCAAGAAACCTTTGATTTATCTGGCGGCCAACCGGACCTCTAGCCTTTTCAGCTTTTTTATCGTTTTCTAAACTTGGCTCTTTACTCCCAAGAGGAAAAAATAATAATAGTATAGTAGTAATAATAAAATTTAACAGTATCTATATATGTGGCAGTAACTGTTGAATTTCTTCGTAATGAAAGTCTGATGATCTGTGATCAAAATATGGTGTTATTTCTGATCGTAGTGAATATTGTGTGTCTGTAGGTGCACTGGCTGGCATTGCTGATCAGCCACTGCAAGTCTTCACGCGAGCACACAGCGGCCAGTCTGCGACAGTGTCCAGTACAGCGACTGGCCTAGTGTCAGGCATCAGTAAAGGACTCATTGGTGTCGTCACTAAGCCAATAGGTGGCGCTGCTGAGTTCGTCTCACAGACGAGTCTCGGCCTGCTACACCACGTCGGAGTGATGGGAGACTGTGTACACAAGCATCAGTCTGTTGAACTGCCGCTCGCCTGCTTCAGTAACAGTCTCACTAAATATCACGAGTTAGTGTTTACCCAAATGTTGTCCACATTATTGTAGACATTCGTTGTACACTGCGACCAAAAAACGTTATTAAAATACAGATTGCTGCAACTGTAATTCTCTTCTGGTCCGTAACGTGACGGGTCGCATCAGGTTGGGTAAAAATGGACCCGTGGACAACTCTGGTTCAGCCAAATTCGTTTATACTAGAAGTGGCTATATATACGGTATATGTAACATTTATATAGCACCTCAAAATTATCTCTTGTACCAGCTGTGTTCTGTCTGACATCAATGCTTGTTATCGAGCAGAACCAGCCTATTGTGAGCTGATCAGTTGGAAGCACTCTGTCACAGCGGGAATCCTGGGATGAAAGCTGGGCTCACTGACTGTGGCTGCAGCAGGCCAGCTGGTGGTCATACAGCAAATAGCCAACGGCCTCATCATATCCGCAATCTGCAAGTTTAAAAGAACCGTGTCTTTCACAGTCGTTCCCCAATGTTCTCTCTAGATTATGTAAAGATTATGTAATTAAGAGTACTGATAAAATAAGATAAATAAGCTAAAAGATAAGATAAAATACGCCCACCCTCGCCCACCAAATATAAATGTCGCATTCAGCTGACAGGCTTGTTTCCCTTAAATCAGGCAACAGACTGTTCCAGACTCACGGAGTAGAAGTGTCAAATGTTTTGTCGCCGGAAGAACTATGTGTGCGACTGATGACAAGCAGAACACAGGTGTTTCTCGTATTATAATGCAGATGTATACTTGGGTCTAACTGGTTGCTGCTTTAGATTAATATTGTGGAATTCTCTGGTGCCAGCTTGCGAGGCTTGTGATGGCTGCTATACAGCTGCTGTTGTTTTTGATATCGTTGCTAACCATAGTTCACTGTAAATGTTTAGGACTGATTTTTTCCTGTCAGTATTTATTGCATGCAATAACTCAGAGGACGTGTGTATGACAAGACATGTATTGATGAATGCTGACGTAATGCTGTTAAATTGTCGTCACCACTTTCACTGTCAACCTCATATTGATTTGTCAACAGCCTTCTCCATCTTAGACAGTCTTTCAAGCTGTCTCTCAACATTGCATCCATGGACAGACGACTTGGACTGGATTTCTGAAGTTCACCGGGTTTTTTTCGTCATTTTTAGTTTCTTTTTTTATTCTTTTCGTATTTTGGTCACATGCTGTGGACCAAGCTGACCACTTGTCTCCTTCACATCATATGTAATATATACAGATTACAGTTGACTTATGTTTGTGTGTACTGTTTCTTGTGTGAAATTTATCATATAAGTACGTCATGAATTTGTTCATTGTTGGACAGGAAACTGTTGAGCGTATGGCCACAGTCCAGTGTGCTGGCAGTGGTCACTGCTGATAGCAGGATGATCAGTGATAGAACATCATCGTCGTCATCATCAACTGTTTCAGCAGCACTGCTGCTCACACAAGACTGTGTCTTTATCATTGACACTGACGTTGACATGCTGCTTCAGTCATTTGCCATCGCCGACGTCGATTGTCAGCTGACACGGTGCTCCGACACTGCTGTGTGTCTGCTGTTTTCTCATCACGTCGCTGCCAAACTCACTGTAAGTTTTAATTTTAACCCTTTGACGCCCACTGTTGCCATATTAATACAGATAATTTTTAACATCTGGGCACTCTGACGCTCAATCGTGAGCGTCAGAGTGCCTCGATGTCAAAAATTTCAAATGACAGCTTAACCCAGTCTGGCACAGGATGCTTTATAGCTGTGCCCATATGGCAACAGTGGGCATCAAAGGATTAAACTGCTCAACAGTTTCAATAATATTATTCAAATTTTTGAACATTGTAAATTGTAAGCTGCATGCTTGGTCAATAAAAGAGAGTGATTATATTGTTCGAGTTAATACTGCTAGCAATAAGGTACTATAACTTGGCATTACCAGGTGAGTGGCATATGAAATCTCGTAGCTATTTGTAAAAAAATTATATCAGAAGTTTGTAAAGGAACGTTAGATTGTAATATAGCCGCCTCAAAATATGCGGTTGTGCATACTCTTGATTCTGTGAACAGAATCAAAACAGTTGAAAGTGTCAATTGAGTTGTGTTGGAATGTGAAACTGTGGTCACCTGTAAATGATTGTGAAGCTGTGGGGACATCTGAAACAGATGAATTTTGTGGATTCTCGGATGAGCGGCTGATTGGATCAGGGTGCATCCTTCAGTGAGGCTGTGTTATATGAGGAGGTTTCTTGATTTTTCCGCTAACAGTACCAGGAAGTGTTGAGGTTGAGTAGTGTCTGTGAACAGGATGAGGACGATGCATTGACGAGCAGGGAAAGCAGAGTGGCGGACTTCATCAGCGGAGTGACACAGACACAGGTGACTACGTCGTCCAATCAGACAGACGCTGGACTTGTGAAATATGAATACATCGTTCACGATGTTTACGACGCACATCACTTCTTCAGCCATTATCGTATTGTTAAGAACTCATCGTCTGGACATGGCTTCGTTATTTGACTGTCTGAAGTTAACATAGTTGTGATTAATCTTGCCTTCTAGATTTCACTGCCGTTTCATGGTGACTGTTGTGGTGACTAGTGTTTCACAGTGTTAGTGTCTCCGGGTCTTAATTCTTTGCTGTTATGAAGTCGTCGACAGTGGCATAAATTATTGAACAAGTTTTTTATCGGCTCAGATTTGTTGTACTGTATTTATACATTGTCATATTGTGCACTGGTGTTAAAGGGAAAAGTATATAGAACAATGGTAAGGCCAGTACTGATCTATGGTTCAGAGGCATGGACATTGAGAAGGCGGGAAGAGGAACGCTTGGAGAGAACTGAAATGAGAATGTTACGATGGATC
>Ga0056114_1000704_pt1 | contig 12800 bp, 8 predicted proteins | sample WorMetHERISLAND1_FD_77005 | JGI IMG/M metagenome (GOLD analysis project Ga0056114, IMG submission 77005) | Marine gutless worms symbiont microbial communities from Max Planck institute for Marine Microbiology, Germany - Olavius loisae HERON... ...
GTGACCGATGACGTCACGTGACCTTGACAGGTCAAACTCGTGACCCCAATATACTTAGAGCACAATATCTCGAAAACTACTTGAGCTAGAAACTTCAAATTTGGTATGCAGCTTTGTATCGGGCATGCCTAGCGGGTGCACAAATAAATTTCCCTGAAAGTGGGCGTAGCCTAGGTCACGTGACCCCTACAATTTTTGGCAGTACGGTCGGCTATTTTAGCGACAGCTTGGCTTCTTATTATCTGGGGCACGGTGTATATTTCACTGAGGTATAGCGACTGTCTGTTCAAGATGCTGGTGGTCCTCCATTTTGAATTTTCAGGAGTTTGTCTTAGATTTTGCGTCTTAATACAAAATTACGCGGAAATTAGTCAATCCACCGCCAAGTTATGGCCAAAACCGTTGTTCTCCAATATGGTGTACGTTCGCCATTTTGAATTTAAAATTTGGTCATAGGATTTTCTTTATCGCCCTAATCTACTTTGACGTACAAAATGTAATCGGAATCTGATGATATTCCACTAAAATGAGGCGAAAAACAGGCGATATAACAATTTACAAGATGCTGGTCGTCCGCCATCTTGAATTACCAAATTTTGTAAATTTTCACATTTGACACTCATTGCTCTCCAATATTACATATTGATACAAAAATTCGCGAAAACTTCTCGCTACCGAGTTATGGCGAAAAACGTTGTTTTTTTAATATGTCGTCCGTCCGCCATCTTCAATTAAAAATGTGAATTTTGGTCAAACAATTTTTATTAGTCACTATCTGATTCAGTGTACCAAATTTCATCATAATCAGATCAATTTTGCACTGATATGACGACATAACGATTTTCATATTAGTGACCATCCGCCATCTTGGACTTGTGGTGACGTCATAATACTACATCCGGTAAAAGACTTTCAAGGTCCCACCACTGTCCTAAATTGTCACATTGATTGACTGGTTTGATCGTTGTCATACAAGTCTCATATATACGCAATCGTGACAGACAGACAGGCTGACGGCCATCGTCATAGTTTAAAGACCCTTCTACTACGTTGAGACGAAGCTTAAATAATTTATTTCTGCAAATGTGTACGCATATACAACACGGGAACTGCAACACGGTAACAAAGGCCTTTCTGCAGTTGTTCTAGAGTTCTAGATTTACTTAGCCCTGTCACTGACCACGTGGATGACGTCATCAAATCCTGTGTGCGGTCCATGTACGCTCTTAGCGTCCTGCGATGACACGATTATTGTGCGCACCACTCCTGCAGCACTCAGTTGTCATCTCAAAGCTCGCATACGCCGCTCCGGCGTGGTGGGGCTTTCGACCTGCTTGTCGAGACATTTCTTCGTCGAGCTGCCCGATCTGGTCTGTGGGAGTCAGCGATGACCACAGAGGACCTAGTTGACGCTGTTGATGAAGATGACTTTCTGGTCAGTTTTATTTCAGACGTTTGCACACGGTGAAATAAAACTGAAATAAAACACTGTGAAACTGTTTCAGCCTCATAGCATATTTTTAAACACGACGAAACTGTTCTATGTTCAGTTTCAGGGATGTGCGGACGTCTGAAATAAAACTGCAGTTAAACAATGCTGCCGGTGGTCGGCTTTATTGTACGCGTCCGCACATCGCTGAAACTGAAATAAAACAAAACTGTCGACGGTCGGCTGAAACGAAGCCCCGACCGTCGGCAGTTTTGTTTTATTTCAGTTTTATTTCACGATGTGCGACGGGCTTAAACACCATGCACTTGATGAACTGCTGCTACCGAAATCTGACGTACATCACAACCTCTGTAAATGAAGTCATGTCGGTCATGATCGAACACTGCCTGAGAAGAAAGGACACCTCTCTGCTGAAAACTTTATTGTTAGACTGTGCTGTACAAAGAAACTTACTGAAATGTATTACCGTTGGCTTTCATAGTTTGCTCCGTGTTACTATCCTATTTCACTTTACCTCATTCTATATTGTCCTAGTTGAGTTCTGACAATTACTGAGTTTGCATTAAAAATTGATTGGCTGATTGACTGATCGGAAAATAAATTCCGACATGCACGCAGCAACATTTGCTGCCAAGCACATTGTGCCAAAAAGCCAAAGCTTGAGTCAAAAAGTGGCACGCATGCAGTGTAAGGCGGCGTCGATCGTTCGACAAGCGAGTGTCACGATGATCGCCAGACTATACACTAACAACGCGCCATCAGTACGAACCATACAGTATTCCTAGATCGATCGAATTTTCCCTCGTCTAACCTGAATAACCAATTCTCTTCGAACTGTTGTTGGGTTTGTGGCCCACCCAACCAAAATATTAGGTGGGCCACGGCAATCTTTATAAGACGGCGTCGGGCGTCAAATTGATTAAACGACATTACTATCGCCCAACGCTATTGAACGGGCCACTTCCGACCAACGTAGGCCCTATGATAATCTTTAATTCACCACGAATGGTAGCAAAATCATATACAACAAAAATAAATTGATTAAACTACAATATAAGAAAACAAGTTAACCACAGTGTGCGTGCAATTTGTGCAAAAACTTAGCAGTAACATTACGTAACATAAAAACTTGGACATATAACACGTTTCCATGGACAATTTTTGTGGTTTTGATGTATTTCGAAATAGCGTACAGTGTCGTTCAATTTATTTCTGCAACAGCCGAGCTTTTTGTGCCTGTAAATTTATATTACAAAACCCGAACAATTAGACCAAAATGAATGGACGAGCAGTCGCAGAGCAATGAGCAATTCGGCCGCGGTAAGTACGTATTTGCAGCCGTCACTACACGGCCAGGGTTACTGTCCACCGTTCGATACGGGACCCGGTCGTAGTGTCCTGTAAGTTATTCTATTTTGGACCGTCGATCGTAACGGCAGCGATGCGTGCTTGCCCGGCGCCACGCTGGATGAGCTTGCCACGCAGCTTTGACGACGTTGATTGATGTGACGCAATTAGCCGTACCAGCCGCTAGTAACCGGCTGATCCGCCGTCGCCGCAGCTGACTCTTCGTTCTCTCTAGAGCTGCAAGCTATTCTTCATTCGCCCTCATGCGACAATAAGCCGATGATGTGGCCGACACAGACAGCCGCGACGTAGTCTATGGTCGACGGACAAACTCGGGTTGGATTAGTTACATGTCAGAACCAATACGGTCCACAGCGTCGCCTTCGTAGTTTAACAATTTATAGACCTTTCAGTTAATAACCTGCTAATCGCCTGTACAGCATGCAGCGGTGACTGGTGTCGTCAGAGCAGTGAAGTAATGTGGTGGATAATCGTTGCTATACTACAGCCTGAGCTTTGGTTTTATGGTGAAACTATCGATTAAGCTAGTGACAACACTGGCAAATTTCGAGACTCGCTGGCGAGAGATAGGCGACAAAAGTTAGTCAGTAAGTAGTCTTTTAATTCAGCATGACATACGCACACTGTGACACGAGAAGTAAAAAAAACATCAAACGACCAACGACAAATACAGACTAAGAAGCGAGAAAAAGTGATGATCAACTCGTAGTTGTAATCAGCGTCGACCGTGCATGCAGTTTATCATGAATTAAGGTACAAAAACTTCATAGAACAAAATGAGTCGAGTAAACAAATTTAAAAGTTCACGAACGACAGCGAATAAAATCATATAATGTTGTGACTATGTAAACTAACATAATAGTAAAATAGCTCGACGTGATGGCCTATATACACAATGTCAGTCAAAAAATAACAGATTTCGATATTCGTTCACAATATCTGCAAATGTTGGCTGATTTCCGATATTCTTTCATTATTAACTCAGCAGGTTTTCGGAAAATACGACAAGGGTTTTGTTACCAATTTGCTGCTGAGTTCAACAGTAGCCTACAAGAGTTTCGAAAACCGATTAAAATTTCTCTCAAAGTTATGAAAAAGTCAAATCAATCAAAACACATTCATATAACGCCATATGTCGCAACCGAATCAGATTTGTAATTTTTGTATAGCGAATGTCGAGTGGAATTCTTTTTTGACTCACAGTTTACGACATAATGCACGTTATTGAGTACCTTGACAGGATTCTGTGGGCTAGAGGGTGTGCAAAAGTTAATGAAATTTATAGTGAGGAACGGCATCTACCAGCGTTCCAACTTGCCAAGGTTTCACGGAAATCTATATGCAACCGATACATATACAGACCAAAAACATAATCACATATACAACAAAGTTTTCGGACATAACGAAACGAAAGGCAAGAATTACAGTGACGTCGAAACCGACTGATGATATTTTTGCTCTATATGCTCGTATTTCGTGCTCGACGTTGCAAATATCTTACTGTATACACTGTTTGTTCACCTTAACTGTGCGAAAGTCCATTCGAGTACATGGTATTGATGACCATCATTGCCAACTGCGTTGTCTTGGCGATGGAAGAACACCTACCTGAAGGCGACAAGACTCCTTTGGCAGTCAAACTGGTGCGTTTCAGTGCTTTATCAACATTTGTAGTATATTAATACTGTATACTTTCGCTCATTGTAAACATGATTATGAACTGATGCATATTTTACAGATATACGCTAGACGCAACGTTTAGTGGAGGATGCTTAAAAGTGTTCAAAGTCAGAAGCATGAATTTATACAAGTGAAAATATTTAGCGTGTTAATGTGTGATATCGCAGACGTCAGTTACGTGTTTATCGTGTTGCAAGAGAAGAAGATATTTATTTGGCTCAAAAACATCAGTAATCCATGACAGTTCAGAACATTACAAATAGCTGCATCTTGTTTACAAACGTTTCTGCTTTCGAAATACATTTGCTATATCACTGATCACATTGGTGTAAGCTAATCTCTGGCAATTGTACGGTGTGAGTTTGCACGCAAAAGTTCGATTTTGATATTGAACGTGGCACAATCACACGGGCGTCCATGTAAGGCGCAGTGGAATTGGAGACACGAACACTATTCGCAAACGCACGGAAAACAGCACATAAACAATCCTTTATGTTGTCGGTTATAATGAAGTTTTGAAAATATCAACAAAAAGCTTACATTCCCGGCAGGAAATACAACATGAATGGATAATATGAACAGGGTATGGGCTACCCTAGTGCAAGAAATCTATGCTGGTGCACTAAACACCGCGCGAAGCGAAGGCAGTGTATCCAAGTGATTGCCACAGTGATGCAAGTGATGCGAAAGTTTAATTAAAGTTTAAGTCATCCGGTAAAAGTATCTGAACAGCGAATAAAAAGTGAATGATATCTTATAGGTGGTCCATTGTAACAAACCCTCTATATCGCACCGCTTCTGAAATATAACGAGTTACAGACAGAAAACGTGGTTTTGACTACTCACCCTAGTTGCTAGTTCACCCCCAAATTTGACATAGTTACCCTTCGAATTTCGGACGATGTTAGAATTCTAACAGGGAAGGATTAGGGGAAGGATTGTCATATTAATCCGTAAAGTTACTTTCCGACTATCTCAATCTGACAGTCAGACGGACAGATATAGCAACAGCATGCGACGCACATACGTGCTTCGCGCGGTAAAAACTACAGAGGTTGTTGACGTACTATACGCAGCAGAGCGTTGTTAGTGTTAGACGGAAATGCTTAGATGAAAAATATCACAAGAGGAACTAGACTTACATCCTGACAGAAGTGAATGCTGGAGAAATTCTACTCACGTATAAAACTCTATTTTAAAACTGATGGAGAGGTGACGCAGTCTTGGAGAAATAAGGAAGGTATTATTGAAAACGGTAATATAAATGAAATGTCATGAACAATACATCACTTTTATTAACTGCTTATTTCCCTACTCATGTCGTTTGTTCTGTTTGACAGGAAGAAACTGAAGTGTACTTTCTCGCTATATTCTGCGTCGAAGCGTTGTTCAAAGTTGTCGCGTTAGGTTTTGTTCTACACAAGGGGTCCTACCTGCGCAATGTTTGGAACATTATGGACTTCGTTGTCGTCGTTACCGGGTAAATCCTGATAACAAAACGATGAAAATATATATCGCATTGCAAACAAGTACGACTTTCTCTTAAAATGCACCGAAGTTGTGTCCGAGTGGAGGGTTGCTAAAGTTCGAGTCTCGAGTTTCCAGTATTAAAAATGGGCGTATTCGATGTTTACTGCTTATTCAGTTAAAGCTCGAAACTCGCGTTTTAATACTCGAAACTAGATACTCGATTGAACATAACACTTGCCCGAGTGGGTGGGTTTTCGCCAACCTAGTTTACATGTAAAAAGTTGCTGTGCTGTGCACTTTACTCACTTAGTTATCTATTTGTTTGTTGATCAATGACGTTATCTCCGAGTGAAATCCTTCCTTTGTTTTTTTTCAGTTCAGTCAACCGACTGTCGATCGTCACTACCAGTAATATGAAACGTAATATACATATGTTTGAATTTTGAAGCAATCTCTTGGGCTGAGGCCCGCTTCGTCTGTAGCGCTTTCATCGGACGTCGCATTTGCATACGATCTAGACGATGTTCAGCCTTGTATTCGCCCAGACAAAGTTTTTCGATTGCCACATGCTCGTATACCGTGCAAACTGAACTGTGTCGACAAATGATGTTGCAACTTGCAAGCCAGTTGTCAGATAGGGTCATCGAGACTAATGCTTGTGTTGTTGAGACGGCCGAGGATATAGTGTCTCTCCCTTTAAGCGGCAGCCCTTATTTCGTATTTCTGTATTTCTGTATACTTATTTTTGTACTTGTGACATTTGTTGCAGTTGCGTTTGCCAACTGCATCTTACAGAAATGATGATGATTAGATGAGCCAGTCTCTCTTGTTTAGAACTATGCCAGCCGTTGTCGTGGGCTGCGTTTGTCAGTCTCGAATAATGAAACTACTTACTTACTACAGTTCCAACTATCAAACTGCTTCACTGCTTGGATACGGGGCATCAAATGTTTGCGTCGCGCGGTTTCTCTGCGAGAACTGCGCTTCCCTCACTGACCTGGAGTTACGATAGCACCACGATTGGAACCATTTGAGTTTGAACTGTTATGTGCACAGGTTCATTACAATGTTTGCGAGTACCAGCACATCTGGTAGTCAACTGGACCTGCGAACACTGCGTGCCGTGCGCGTCCTGCGACCGCTCAAGCTCGTCTCCGGCGTGCCAAGTCAGTTCATCAATCACCACATGACCGTCAGCGCGTAGGAAACTGGAATAGAGAAGATTAAAAATTAATTACAGTTGACTAGAGTTTTTAGAATCCTACAAATACGATAATTGAACTGTTTCTTGGTGTATTTTGCTTTGTGGTAATGCACAACAATAAACAAAATAACAGAGCTACTAACAAATAATGTAGATTTGAACCGGTTTTTACATTTGAAAAGTACAGTGTGAACAGTATTCAATTACATATTTGTGCGAATCGACAGGCTTACAAGTGGTGCTCAAGTCTATCCTAAAGGCAATGGCGCCGCTGCTTCAGATTGGATTACTGGTGCTATTTGCAATTATTATCTTCGCTATTATCGGCCTTGAATTTTTCAACGGTGTGTACCACAACGCCTGCAAGCGCAAAGACAACGGTGAGACACGCACACACACACACACACACGCACACACACGCCATAACACTGCTACTCGCAAAAGTCGCAAGTCATAATATTACATATTACGGTTGTGGCGGAGGCGATGAAGATACGACGAAATGTCACACATTTTGCCCATTAGGATGCATAGGTGGGTTTACAGCTATTCGAAGCTATTCGCCATTCGAGAGATCCATATATAGGCCTTACGCAAAATAAAATTTTAAATCTACAATTTATACTAGAAGCCCAGCTATCGCTTACAACCCACGCTATGCTTGCGCAAGCGTCGAGGCTCGAGGGATCTCTTTGTAGAACGGCGCTGCTTGCATAGGCGCCGGAAGGGACTAAAAAGTGCGTAGGACAAAGTGGACACGACTTCCGCAGAGTGCTGAGAGGTGGTCTAGGGAGGGGTAGTGCCCCCTTCCTGTCCCTGAATTTTTCTAAAATTGGTTTCACGGCGATGCATTTTCGTGCATTCTTACGCATTTTAAAATGTTTAAAACTTAAACTAACAAAGTCTACAAGAGCCATGCTGTTGCACAGTCGCACAGAAACTGCTCAATGCCACTTAATTTCTGTCCATGATACGTCAGCAACAAACAAGAAGCCATTGCGATAGCCGACCGTACTGCCTCACAGCAGACTATCTACATGTAATAGTCAATGATTGCTGATGATTTTGGAGATGTTGGGCTCTAAGGGCTCTAAGCATATTGGGGTCAAGACTTGACCTTTAGGAGTCACATGACGTCATCGGTCACGTGATCATTTGACTCGCCATAGGCCATTTCCTTTTGGTGGTCCTTTGGACCCAAGACGCTATCTGTAACGGTTTCCAAGATATTTAATGTCAGAGATTGGCATGACATAGACAGACAGACACAACACAGTAGAATAAGAGCGACCGTTAGTACGGTCGGCTAATACAAGAAGCCAAGCTCTCGCTAGGATAGCCGATTATACTGAATCAGAGGCTCATAGCACACTATATCCAGTAATTATTAATGACTTCGAGATATTGCGCTCTAAGCACATTGGAGTCACGAGTTTGACCTTTTAGGGTGACATAAGCATTATTATTCTGTAGAGGGCTATATTTAGCCTTCGGCTATGAGCCTGTACGTTCTTCGTGTGGTGATGTTGCCAGTCGACAACTCAACGCTGTTGTCAGTCAACCAAGTCGTCCTCGCTGTGAGGTCGTCGAAGCAAACTCGGTCTTGGAGCGTTCGAGGCTTTGTACCACCGGATTATCCCTCTCCAGATCCTGACGCGCCAGTCTGCGGACTGGCATTAAAAACTGCATGTGCAGTGCACCAGGACACGTAGCACCGCTTAGTGGCGTTTTTTGATCTTAGACGCAATACTGTTCTTACTTGCTTGCTTACTTAATTATTCTACTGCGTATATTTTCTTCTTCTAGTAGCTGAAATAACCTTCAGATCTTGCTGCAATTTAGGTCTTCATATTCTAGCTGCAAGACTGATTCTTGTTTTTGTATGGTCGAAGGCGACTGGGACTTGGCCGGCCAGTCCGAGATGACGCCTTGCGCCCCGGACACCGGAGGAAACGGCAGCGGCGGCGGCTTCAGCGGCAGCGGATTTCCTTGTCCGGTCAATCAGTCTGTCTGCACGCCTGGCTGGGAAGGCCCAAAGTTCGGCATCATCGGTTTTGACAGTATTGGTTTCGCCATGCTCACTGTTTTCCAGTGCATTACGATGGAAGGCTGGACTACTGTAATGTACTACGTACGTATAGTTTGCCTTTGTCATCGTGCGTCAATTGCATGCCAATTGTGCAGGCAATTCCAACTCCCCAGACAAATAGTATAACTAAACAACAATTTAATGTATACTACTGACACCGACTATTCAAATCATCAAAACGATTAATTTACAGTTTTATTAGTCTGTATTTTGACTTCTGTTTGAACAAGCTGCGCGGCTTTGCTAAAGTTTTCTTCGAAACCCGGTTATTTTCTGGAGGGATATTATTAATTTATAGATGCGTCAAACGTCCAACGTTAATAAACGCGTCTGTTATGAAAAAATAACAAACCTTGATAATAAACGTTGACAATTTTCAAGCGGTTTGTAAACTTTGTATTTGAATATTTTAGCAGTTCATGCAAATTAGAAATTCCTGTTCGTTCGTGTTGCATTCAGTAAATTTCATTCTCAAACAGCAATTTAGTTGATTTTTAATAAACGCATTTGTTATTTTGTCAACGTTTACTCTTGTAGAAATCCTCACATTGAATGTAAAGATAGCTTTATCGAATAGCTAGAGTGAAACGAATAGCATACTCAATTCTAATACATTTTGTGCAGATTTTGAACCAATACTTGAAGCAACACTCCCTCATTGAAAGTTGAGGGCACATGTTCCTCCTACACCCGTTTCCCGACCCTCTGAACGTAATGTAGCCAACTTTGTGAAAAATACCTAACAATCCGATGCAGGATGGATAATGTATTTTGTTGTAACCTCTTGTGGTCAGCTGGCGTGTAACCTACATGTCGGCGATGTCGCGCCAGGTCAAACGTATTATTGAGCAACTTTATTCGCCAATGGCAGAAATGACAATACAATACAATACAATAAAAGAATACAAAAGGCTACAATAAGGCTAAAACACTAAAAAGCAAAACAGAAAAATAAAACCATAGTGTCAGTATTATTGTTGTTTGATGTTTTGCAGACGAACGACGCTGTTGGCACAAATTTCACATGGGCGTATTTTATCTCACTCATCATCCTAATGTCATTTTTCATGCTCAATCTTGTTCTTGGTGTTCTCAGTGGGTGAGTCAAACACGCCACCGCCGTCTTCTCTATTCATCTTTTCTTTTTTACAATTTAACTAATCAGTTATTATGATCATACCTCGTTGAGGCCTATTTGCTTACCCCGCAAATTCTGGAGGGATGGGGCAAATAGCCCAAGGTCATCGAAGTTATCTGTTAAATGTACAGACAGACGGACAGGACAGCCGAATGCTCAAACCTAACTGTAACATTTGACCGTAAGAACAAGAACGGTAGAAATGATCTCAAGGGCAGGCTGTTTAAAATTTGAGGAAATACATAGTGGGCACGAAGTTAAGTCCAAGTGATCAGAAGCCGGCAAGCTATCATGCAGCAAAACAGTGTTGAAGCATTGCAACAGGATGGACATCCTCTGACACAAAGACAGGCTCTGTCTGTGTGAAACCCTCCTTTCATGGTAAAGGATGAGCTGACGGACTGATAAGCTTATCGCTCAAAGACTCAATGGTGATAAGTTCACACTTATCTCTGTATAATTTACCTCCTTGCCACTGGCGGCCAACTGTTCGACAACCTTAGCTTAGTGGGAGGCCTCACTGACATAAGAGTCGGTCATATGACAGAAAATGTTGACATCCCAACATAGGAGTTTGCTTCCTAGTCACAGGACAACTGTATAAGTCTGCCGGGGCGTCTCCCATTTGCCGGAAAAAAGTCGTCGGCCCTTTCGTAACCAGGATCGGAAGAGAGGTACAACTACGGACGACAAAATCGTTTATAGTATTCTTTTAATCATTATTATATAGAACAACAGCGAAGTTAGCTTGAAGCGACACAGAGGTCGATGTATATCAATCGATTATGTTGCTGACAGCCTGTGACGGTGAGCAATAACATGCCACTCAGTCAGTCCAGTCGCTAGCTGCAATATATCGATTACTCCGCCACGCCTAATTCATTGCAATCAATGACTGACTAATTATTAATGATCGGCCACTATCGTAATGTCTTGCATAGCTATTTCGTGGCGTACTGCGTCGGGACAAACCGCTCGTCTCTGTACACTTAATTAAATTTGCATATAGTCGGCCGCAACATTGCTGGCTGGCCGCCTGGCTGGCGCTTACATTTCTCTCTTCTTACAGGCTAACGGCTTCATCTGGATGCCGTCGACGGGCACATTAGTTCGATTAAACTGCTGTCTATTCAAATTAAAACTCGATTTAATAACGAAACAGATTCATGTTGTTGATTCGGAGATTCTTTTTGCCGTTTTCGTGTATTACCAGCAGAAATCTCACGAACAGAAGAAATATACAGTTGTTACATGAATGCATGTGATTATCAATGGATGATCATCACAAGAATTTAAAAAATACATTTGTTCTCAAACCCTGTCCACCACCGCACTCACTACTCTTACTTATTAGACTGCCATCTCGAATAACGCGCGTATCTCTGATGGCAGCGAATTATAACCACAACAGTTTTATTTATATCAGTATCAGAAAGTTGAAAGGCAAAGATAGTATAAGTGAGTGATCGAATGTTTTAGTGAATTTGCGAAGGAGCGCGAACGGGTTGAAAACCGACGAAACTTTCTCAAAGTTCGTCAGCAACAAGTGATCGACAGACAAGCGGAAGCGTATCTCGAGTGGATCAGCAAAGCCGGTAAGAGTGGGAGTGGGACGTTATGTGGGTTTCACGCCTATGTGGGAGCGGTCGATATGTGGGTTTCGTGCAGGGAGGCGTGGGTGCGCAGCGAGCCTGCTTTGTAGCCTGTAGGCATATCAATGTAATTAAAAACTCGGATTTTTTGTCGTCTATAGTAAATCTGGAATACGGAACACCTCGGGTCTTTGGAGGCTCTAATATGGATTGCGAGCTATACTTGCTGCTTATTCAGTGGCTGAGCACTAACGTTTATCGCTGCATCCCGCCCGCCCGCCAGTGTCACTAACCCACATATCGTCTGCTCCCTGAGATCAAAGGAAACGCACAAACAGTCACATAATCGGTAAGAGTTTCAGCACATTAAGCCGAGCTGTAAACTAGTCCTGCACCGAGGCACTGCTAGTCAATGTGCGAGCAGGGAGATTGGCGTCGCTGGAAGCCAGAAGGTGATGAGGTACGGAGAGGGTATATCGCCTCCACAGCTGAGTGAAACCTATGTGGCATTTTTCGTTGTATTTCAAAAGATTGTAGACGTAACTGCGAGCAATGGGGTTACGCCAACCCCTCTCCCCCCCGGGGGGGGGGCTGAAAATTAGATGAACAATGGAAGATGACAAAGTAGCAGGACTCTCACTCATCCTGCCCTGCTATAGTCCACCCCGTGCTGGTTTGTAAATGGTAAATGGTAAATGGCTCCCGATATTATAGAGCGCTTGAAAGCGTCAGCATAGCATCAGCTTTGTCTAGCGCTCTTACCATTTACCCATGCCAGATCCGAGTCCATCAACGCTGACAGTCTAAAC
>Ga0056114_1000705_pt1 | contig 12798 bp, 6 predicted proteins | sample WorMetHERISLAND1_FD_77005 | JGI IMG/M metagenome (GOLD analysis project Ga0056114, IMG submission 77005) | Marine gutless worms symbiont microbial communities from Max Planck institute for Marine Microbiology, Germany - Olavius loisae HERON... ...
CTTTATTTTGATGCAAAACTTTTATCAACATTCGATCTCCTCTGCTGATTAGGCTACCATTTTGTTTTTGTTTATGTAAAAATTACGTAAACGCTGACGCACAGTGTGCTGGCGTCGACATTGGCGGGCGTAAGTAAGCATTACGCGCACGCGTTAATTGGCAATGTTGGCGACGGCAATTTTCGAGCATCTTTTTATAAAAAGCAATATCTCAGCAATGGACAGACTGGTTGTCGTGAAATTTCACACCAACATTGCAAATAGATGGCTTTTCATGATACAAAGAAAAATAATGGCTATCATTCTCTATTCATAAAGTTATTTGGACATGTTTAGGGGGGCCATTTTTTTACGGACACAGTGTAGTTATCATTGCCCAAGATTTTCTCTAATTGTTCTCATTATGGGTAATTGCAATATTTATGCATAAGAGTGCACCAGATTCAGTTTCAATTTCTGGAGTTTCATCCAGATGCTGCCCCGACCAGTCTACATGTGTTGGTTGGGGAAGAGAGGAGCAGAGGCAGAGGAGGGAAAGGAAGGGGAAAGACGGGAAATTATATAGTGAAATACAGGCAGTAAGAGAGTATGGACAGAGGAAAGAAGAAGGAATGGAGAGGAAAGGAGAAAACAGAAGGCAATGGAAGAAATAGGAAGAAAAGTAAAGGAATATCGTCCGATCTGCAGTGCTTGAAACTCGGCAGCCCTGCAATAAACCACTGAGGCAGGCTTGTTTGCAGACTAAGTAATAGAATTTGTCATTGCTGGGTACTTAGTGAAAATACTTATAACTTTTTGTAATTAAAAACGAAATAGATTTTTGCCTTCATCTGGCGACGAGAACGGTCACATGACGATGTTTTGTTGTGCTGGACACGTTGCAGGCAGAAGCCGAGGTGAGAGTTGCTCAGGCCGAGTTTGACCGACAGGTTGAAGTGACGAGGCTGCTGCTGGAAGGCATCAGTAGCACTCACGTATGTTGTCTTCATTCTCTGAGGTCCTTCTAGCCACTAGATTACTGCCAGCTCATCCTGCCTCTTCTTCCCCTCATCTCCCAGCCTCCAAAGGCACTGTCCGTCTCTCCTCGTCTCATCCTTTTATCCTGCTGGGAGTTTTCTGTTGGCATTCTCGCTGGTACTCTGATACTGCTTATTGGATAATCTACACTGCTACCGTTAATGCACTCGACATTTTCAAGCAAGCAGCTTTTAGAATTTCTCAGCTAAGTGGACATTCTCTGTGTGTAATTGAATTTGAGTCAACACGTCAGAAATTGTCTTGTCTTGTTGCAATTTGCTTAACAAAATGTTTCATGTAGTCATTGCATATAAGTAAGTAAATAAATATCAGTCTGTAGAACACTATAACATAAACACTGAATATGCTAATGCTCCGTAATGTCAAGTGCATCCGTTTCCTTTTAAAATTTCCAAAGTTAACAGCTGGATGCCACAAATCTGAATGCATTAACATTTGTCCTGCGTGTTTTGATCTTTTCTGGCCACCCTGTATCCGGTGTTGTCTATTTATGTTTAAGCTGCACTTCTTATATATCACCTTAACATACTACGTTCAGTAGAGGTGCCAGCTTTGATGGGCTTCGCCTCTGTGGCTTCATACAGTTTTTGCCGCACCAAACGTCTGTCTGTTGCCTAGAGTTATCGCTGCCAGAGATTTCAGTGGTGTATACAAAGGTGACTGGTGGCTTGTTTGATTGATCGTCTCTTGAGCATGGATGAAGATAGACTGACAGACAGGCTGTACAGTGGGAACTGGATGCAGCAAAGCAGAAAGCCGGAAGACCAAGGAAGAACTGAAACTACACCGTGCAACATCGGGAGTTAAAAGCCATTATTGTGACTTGAGAAGAAGCATGATCCCAGTTGTCAGCGGGGTAGAGTGGCGTTGACGTGTGGCCTGATGTGTCTTTGACATGGGAACTAAGGTCTAAGGTCTGAGGTAAGGCGATTGATATTGTGTATGTTTATTGTCTGTAGACACATCATCTTCACTGTCTGAACGACTTCATCGAAGCGCAAGCCGTCTACTATGCACAGTGTCATCAGTACATGACTGATCTCCAGAAGCAGATTGGAAGGTCTGTTGTCATTACACACACGTTGGCTAGTTCTGATGTCATGAAGCTGTGCATGGGAGCACATTGCTTGTGTACCAGTTCTGTCTGTCCGTCTGTCGTCTCTCTAAGTCATAATGACGGCTAAACTTATTGTAGAAATTCTTTTTACCACCTGCTAGCCTCACCATTCTAGGTTTATCAGCATCGTATAGTGCAGTGTAGTCTTTACAGCACCGTCAGTTGATAGCATAATACTGGCGTTTGTCTATCAATCAGCTGCAGTGATTGTGTATGTCGATGGCACAGTACATTGGTTGGTGGTTGCTCCAATGAGCAGCCGACCAATAGCGCAGGGCCATCAAACATTGCAGCAAATCCGTCGAAGGCACAACACAAATGCATTACCAGCTGGCTACGAAACTTTGCTGTGGCCGATGGTGTTCTTAACTGTCACAGTTCACGTGGATCACGCCACCGGCCACCATAAATGGCGTACTTATAACTTCTTTAGGGTACGTGAGATCTGCATAGGGCTTTGCAGTTTAAAATAAACTAAAATAAAATTAAATAAAATTAAAATCATACTTTTAGTTATAATGCACTATATTGTGTATTATGACCATGAATCTTCACTTGTCCTGAAGCCGCGTTCTGTCTTGATTCCTTTTTGTTTGAAAATTAAATATTCACTGGATAATTGTGCATGATTCATAGACGTTTAATATTCTAGGCCTGTGCAGCTGCTGTGGCTAAGATGGCAGCAAAATGTACAACTTCATACTTAGTGACATGCATGAGAAAAGAATAGAAAAGGAAATTTTTATGGAGCAATATCACGTGCACATCTCTATTGCACTGAATGTACTAGTATCACGCGAATGATATCATTTTAAGGGTGTACCTAAAGTTATGAAAACTGACAATCAGACCACGAAACACAGTCGGTAGTGAGTTCCAGACTGTCGGGCTCGCAACAGAGAAAGTCCGACGGCCGAACTGATGTTTTGAGTCTTCAGTTGTGCTTTATCTGCTGACTGCATTGTGCCGCTGTGATGTTCTGTTCTCAGTTGCTTCTGGTTCATGCATGATTGAGTTGTGGTGCATTGGTAGTTTGTTTTCTGCTGTTGCGGAGCATACAAGGAGATGATTTTAATAACGTGCAGTTACAGGGCTGTGGGAGGCAGCAGTGGCGCAGACAGTGGATATGGCGGTCAAGGCGGCCATATATCTCCTCAAAGTTATTTGCCGCCGTCGTCGACACAATTCAACAACTCGGTGTCAGGTGACGAATCTCAACTGCATCCGGGTGTTTCCTTCCCTTCCCCTCCCTTTCCTTCTTCCTCCCCTTCTCATCCCTCTTACCTGCCTTATTTCATCCATCCCCGCCGCGAAGCAGCCCTCCTCAAATCCAGCTAGGCGATCTAGGGAAACGCTGTTAGCTCCCCCAGCTGGATCTGGACGCTCGTGGTCGAATAGTACAAAAATCATTTAGGGCAGAATAAGTATGGTCTGGATTAGACTAGATGAAGAGGAGTCCTCCAGTTGTAGTTTAGTTAAGGTCTGCAACGATGCTGCTGGTGCTGCCTTGAGTTGTTGCATGTTGTTTACACAATATACACAATAACACATAGCATCTACATACATAGTTATCATTGTGCAGCTTTGAGTGGGGATACCACGCCGGCAGCCCCACCGCCGTTCAGGCTTGGCGACCCTGCCTTCTGTGGGAGCCGTCCCCTAGTCACTCCATATTATTGTAGACTAGGGGACTTGCTGTGTTTATTCGTGTATCCTTTATTTGTCTACTATTTTGTGTATGTGTATGCATATGTGTATTTTGTGTTTTCTTTGTGTTCTCTGGGTTGTTTTCCTTTGTAGCTTTTCTCCTTCAGTACTTTGATACTGTTGGTTGGGTCTTCTGACCTGTAAAAACCGTCTCCCATATAACCTATACTGTGTTGACGGGGACGTAAAAACACCACTGAATCCAGTCCAATGAGGCCGCCTTTTACATTGTTTTGAACTTTCATTCACCAGATAGCAGCACCTGGTTTTACCAGCGTCAGTCAGTCAGTCAGTCAAAGGCCACCAATATCATCTGCATGGCTGGGCTGATGTTGCTACCACTGCAAGATAGGCAATTGTCAACAGTTTTTGCCAAATTGTTCTTGAGGCCTGTCTGGATGACTAACCACCCTCCTTCAGTGCTCTGACACTGTTGGTTGGGTCATTAGACCTGTAAAAACCGTCGGCCGTATAACCTATATTGTGTTGGCGCAGACATAAAACCATGCTCAATCAATCAATCAAACCACTATCTGACAAGTTTACCTATTGTGATTAATTTAACAGATTTAATTTTTATCAGTTTCTGTTAGCGTTATATTTATTGTTAAAATAGTATTCACCTTGGTAAAGTTCAACAGCACTAAATGAATTTTGTTTTTTTAACGGGATTTACTGTAAAACACTATAATTTAGCTGCATTTTAATTTGGCGATAGTGGAGTGTGGAAATTTCTGTGCATTTTAATTTGGCATTTTCTCAGGGTGTACATACTTTGCAAGGTGAAGTTCCATGCTACTTTAGCCATGTGAAGATATTGTATATTACCATTTCACTAGAACTAGACTTTCTTGTAAGGCAGTAACAAGACTGTGACCATTAACAACTGCTAGGACTGCAGATGATATTCAGTGATGGGCAATTCAAATTTTCGCGGGTATTTAATTTCGTGATTTTATGCTACTCGTGAAATTCGCAAAAATTAGATGCACGCAAAAAATTAGTGTTTTACACTGTTGTCATTTAAGAAGAATTCAGAAGGTCAGACTGTAATAGTTCATGTGATTTAGACAGAAACCAATGTAATCTGATGACTTTCACCAACATTGTTTTATTTTGAATACACTCTGTATGGAATTAGGTACTGCTACATATAGTCTGCAGTCTTTTAAAATAAAAATATTATATAACAAACTGATAAGTATTTGTTGTAAAATTGTAATTCTGTTATGAAATATATTAGACTGCCATGGTTAACGACCATCGTTTCTGGTGTTGGTGATACATTGATAACTTTGCTGATGATGATGCTTGGCAGTTTCATTTGCTTGATTATGGTTGTGTGAATCTATTATTTCTGCAGGCTACTAATCGTTCCTTGACATCTGTTTCCTATGTACATCCATTTTCTGGTAAATGCAGTTTTTGTTTCTATATAAATTGTGATGTGATGCGTCACAGTAGTACACCCAGTGATGTGTCTTGTGACTGTAGATTTTATGTGACACTTGCCTTGCATTGTTCTTCATTATCAGTGTTATAACCTTGGTTGTAGCCTGCTGTTGCTGGTGCATTACCAGCTGGCTAGGACAGTACGTCTTCTCTCAACATAGTGACTAGCTTTAGTGTCTGCTCTGTTGCTGTGTGCTTGAGTGTCGGTTATTTGGCTACAAGAATGTTACTACCAGCAATGCTGGTATTTCTTTTACTCATCTTGGCATTTTTCTAGGTTTTTACCACACAGGGATGACGAATTTAACCAACCTTGGTACAGTATGGCACACTGAAGTGCAACGTACCAGATTTCACGAGAGTATAAGATTTGGGACAAAAAAACTGTTAGTTAATGTGGCGATTTTTCAATATTTTTTGCCCTATACTGACTCATCAGTTGTGCCAGCTTGAAATGTTCAGAAATACACAGTATGCGTCTTTGCCTTCAGGGTGCTCTTGATGTTTAGTTGCCATTCCGTTGGTATAGCCTATTTCAATATTTGCAGCCAGTTTTTTTAAATCACAACAAGGACAAACTTTGATAAATGCGTGTATCAGTCTATCATACTACAACAGAATGCCGGCCGTGCCGGTGTGTGTGTTGCATAGCTTGATCAGTAAGCCCCGGACCTTTGAGAATGTAATGCCAAACCGTAATTGATTACCGATTTGTGAAAATTCTTCAACCTTAACTTTGTTCAAATCCCTAAAACGTTTCAGGTTAATGAGCTGACGAAATTGGGATGCCAAACAAGCATTAAGTAAGGCTGGACACGCTCATGCTTCCTCTCAATTAGCAGATATATAAACATAGAACGTATTAGAATCACTGATGTGATTTATGCTTTTTCATAACTGACTGTTTGTGAATGTTATTGTAGCAAGTCTCGTTGATTGCTGCAATGCGCGATGAACGCCGAACATTGGCGTTGACGTCTGTGAACCATGGTCACGCCGTCTGCGTCATTTTTGCAGGCATCGTCTGACAATTCCAGCTGTTGAATATTTTTGTGGTTTGGTGGTTACTTTATTTCGTGTTGCAGAGAGTGAACAGTCGTACTGTTCCAGTTTGGTCTGCAGTGTAAGTCGTGTCGTATTGGGCTGGCTGTAACTGTGTCGCTTGTCTTGACTACGCTGTTAGTTTTTGTTGCTAACAGTTGCTAAATTTTGCAGTCATCATGTAATTTAAGTGTATTAGCAGGTGATATTGCTGAAAGCAATTTCGCCTATCGGTGTCAATGTTACATTCTGTCTGTCTGTCTGTCATGTTTGTAAATTGTGCTCAAGCGGCTGGAGATTTTGACACGATTTCTTTTGCATACAACATCCCCATGTTGTGGGGCCCCATGAGCCTTAGATTGCGTTAAAATTTGGCTTACATCAGTCAACCCCTTCCTCCTTAAATTTTGCCCCAAAGTGACCCGCCCCCTGTTGATTTGAGCATCAGAGACATTCGATAGCAAATTGTGGTCGAATGGTTAGAGATAGCACAATGTTCACAATGGAGAGCCTAAGGGAAACCACCATTGCTCTTTCAAATGGTACCATCGCTGACCCCAACGAGCTTCCCTTCCACTAAAATGGGGTCCCATATGCACCGCCAGGACCAACTTCTCGACGTGTGCTGCCACCTGGTGAATATGACAGACGATATTGACAAGGCACCTGTATGCTGTGCCAGATTTTATTATGAGCCGAGCAATGTTGCCATTTGCCAAATTACTTTGTCCGTTGTTCACTGATGTTTGCCAGACCAACAGTAAGACAAAGATGTAATATTGCTAAGGTCTGTTTTAGTCATTAATATGACTCGTATGGTATCAGTACATCCAGCCCATAGCATGTAGAAAATGTTCTATTGAGACTAGAACTTTGCTCATTGCGCATGTGCATTTGCATTAGTTGGTATACTGACTTCATTTTTGCCGCTGTGCGAGTTTTTAGCTTTATCATGTGGACATCATAGTTTCGTAGGGTAGTTCATATTAGTAACGAAACGATGGAAGAAACTGTGATTAATTGATTTGTTGTCCGGTAGAGTCCCTGAAATTAACATCTTGTACATAAGTTTTCAGTCTTTTTGGTCGTGGAATTCTTCAGCTTACAGACGTATGAATTCCTTTTCTGATGCGTTTCTCCATTATCTTCTTTGTCCAGCTACAAGGCCATTTTACTGAGTGAATTTTTTTTGCATCTAAAAGACGCAGCGGCTAGTCTGCAGTGATTATTGGTGAAGTAGTGATTTACGCTACAGATTTGTTCTTTGTATTGCTCCGTGTTATGTTCATTGCTGAGTATAAACATGCAGTTGGGCAATGCAGAGTTGCTTCTTGTTCGTAGCAGAAAATAGATAGTGAAATGCCAGCTTCCTTTTTGGAGAAATAGTTTGAGAGTTTTTTGGTGTAATTTATTCCATAGTTGAGTATTGATAGATTTTTGCGTTGCTTGTGGTTTTTGACTTGATGTTTTTATAACTTATTATAATGCTGTAGTAACTACAGTTTGAGCTGTCGTTGTATTAAACTGCATTTTCAGTTGTACTATTATTAGCTGCAGTCTTCAAGGCCCTGGTTTACCACTACCAGTCTCTGTCCAGTCGGCTGTCAATAAGTAGAGTGGTAGGCTGTAGCATGGCATTCATGTTGGTCTGAAAAGTTCTAGAAGAAAGTAGAATATATGAATTATAAGACTAATTTCTGGTCAAAAGTTTTTGTTGACTTTGTCAGCTGACAACTAGGTATTAGTTGTCTCAGGAGTGCATAAAAGTGTTGCAGTTCTTGCAGTTTGTTGAATGTGTTTGATTTGACACTGCCATTGCCGACCTGAACGATAGAGCTTGCTGCTGCAGCCTGTTGTGGATATATTCAGTATCTGGTTTGTCCATCCTGATACAAAAACAACTAGATCTGCATTGATACAATGATAACCCACGCTATTCTAAACATTTAACGAGGTTAGTCATAGTCCTGAGAGACTAGTTCTGAAAGAAGTGAATTGTTTGTGAAACTTTGTTCTCCCTAGTGTATAGACGTAGATGTTTTAGAGATTTGCAGATCAACTTTTTAATTCTTTGTAGAATACAGAACTGTACAAGGAGAAACAGCACATTTGACAGTTATTTGTACGTGTTTTTGTCTAGGTAGAAATTGTTTGCATGTGTATTTTTCCTTGTGTGTTTTTGTTGCATTCATGGTGGCCATCATACACTTTTGAAACAATAACCCGCAATAGTGAATACTTCGAGTTGTGTAAACATTCTTAGCATTTATTACTGCCATAATTATGAAATTCTTTAAAGTATTGCAGTTATAAGCTATCTCGGTGTTGTGTTTCCTGTTATACGGTTCGTCTTGTTTCTGTGCTTTATGGTTTTGGTCGTGGCTTGTATCAAAAAGCTTGACACTTCTTCTGATAAATTGATTCTAAACTCACCTGATCACTGACCTGGCACTCACTTGATCATCAAAGCAGCAGTGGTTAACAAAGAACCAGATGGATTAACTGGATGGTTTAAAGAGGCCGTACAAGGAAGAACTATCCTAAAATTGTGAAGTATATGTATCCAATATGTATACCTTGCAATTCTCTATTAACTGTAGGGCATATACTCATTAGCTGTATTGACTTTGATATCATTCGCCAGAATTTCTATACAGCTTCTAATCTCAAAGATCTCTTCCATAACATTCATCCTAAACGCATAATCTCTTGTACAAGCCATTGGCCGTACTAACAAACATTAAACTTCTTTAGGCATGATATAGCCGCTACTTGTGTGCTTAAAATGCCGTTAAACCCTAACCATCCATCCATCCTGTGAAGAGGACAACTCAGTCATGCGGTGGCTGTCTTATCTTGACTACTGAACCGGAGGAAGTGTTAGTACCAGCTCAGTCTATTGAAGGCCTCTGTTAGAAACCGAAACCTCATGGTATAAAAACATTTTGGCTGTTATAGATGAATTTTGAAATATTTGTAATTCCATCCCCTCAAACATTTGGCCACATCTGAGCTATGATTTGGTTAGAAGATACAGTGTATATTGTTGGAACTGCTCTCTAGTGGTAATATTGTGTAGCTATCTATACACAATCATTTGAGCAGCTCACAGGTTTGGTCTACCAGATTTTGCTTCACTCACTGTGCTTAGATGTTTTTGTGTGTGTTAGATTTATTTTGCTTATGTTTCCATTGTCTTGTATTATATGTGCAGTCTGTGCATGCATGTTGTATTATTGTAACATGGTGAGGTGAGCCTGGTGAGATTGAGAGCTATCTGGATGACTATCCACCCTTCTTCAGTGCTTTGAAGCTGTTGGTTGCATAATTACACACCATTGGCCTTACTAATAAACTAAAGTATTTCAGGCATCATATAGCCACTATTTGCATGCTTAAATGCCGCAAAACCCTAGCCATCCATGCATTCTGTAAAAATTCCATCTCTGAAATGACCTAGATGTGTCAAGTGGGATGTTAAACCTCACTCTGATGCAACCACATGAATTTATTCAGCTTCGATATCCTCACAGCAGAAGTTAATTGTTTCTATAAAACATATAATCAGTATTATTTAGCAATGGATTTAACTATGCATTTGATGTAGATAGCGTTACTATGAGTATTTATTTATCAGATTTTACTCCCAGTTCGTGTGTGAAGCAGACCTTTAGTAATAGTGATATTGCTTGGACAGAGTGAAGAGTTTTGGTGTGTCAAATGATGTGTTGCTCGGAGTACCTTACCAGTACAGTCCAGTTACTTTAACCAAACGGAACAGATGAGTTAGGTCTGCTGTTCAGCATGTGTTTGTGTTAAACATAGTACAAACGTTGTTACTGGGTGTGACCTGTTGTTGTGTTTATCTTGACTGTAAATGTGGTTTGTTGCTGTCGTCAGTTGATTAAACTGGTTTTCGTTTGCTGTTCGTTATAACCATCCTGTTGGTGAATTGTTGTTACCGGTACAGTGGTACTCTTGAGAAGTTTTGGTTTTCTTTGTTCTGTGATAGTGGAATCTAAAGTTGTTACGATAAGCAAATTCGTCTGTTTGTGAGTTTGCTATGTTCATTGGTGACTGCTGTTCTGTTTCCATATCTTATTTGGGTCCACCACAACTGCTCAGCATTGTAAAATTGGCTACGTCTGTCCACACACTGCACATATGCCCCGAGTAGCTGGGCAGATTGCTTGGACCACAAGTAGCATGTCACAGACATTTTTGTCACGTGTTAGGAGCTGTAGAGTTCGCGACTTTCGCGTAGTGTATTTTCTGGCTCACTGGCGTTAAAGGCCCATAAACCATGATTTAGTTTCATTTGCTCTAGTTTGTGCATATGTTAGTAGTTCTGTGTGGCTGTTTATGTTTTTGTGTGGTTCTGGTTGTAGTTATGTTTAGTTTTGTCACTGATTGGTCCAGGAGGCACAACTCAAGAGATCTTTATACTGTCTTTGCTGAGGTAATTTCTTAGCACATCTGTGTACCTGTTTTAATTGAAATGATGAAAACAATCTCAGCATGATCATGTGCACATATGATCAACTAGCAACCGTTTACATACGTTGACCAATAACTAGACTTGTGTGAGATTTGTGAAGATTGTTGTATTTGTTGTACGATATTGTGTGGAAACAAAGCTCTGTCTTCATATCCAGTGTGATTGATTACCGTTTTTGTCCTTCATCACTCAATAGAGCCGAACCATGGACACCTGCCACTGTTCAGTTCAGTACATGTCATAGTCACATGACACAACTTCATCGTCATCAGCTGATTAAACAACGGTTTTGGAGTTTTTGTTTTGCGTGTTGATTGATTTCGTTGTTGTGAATCTGGTATTTTATGTTGAGCTGTTTTTGCTTCATTGTAGAGTGAACGCCTAACAGCCATGCTGTTGTATTTGCCATCATTAATAATCATACATTGTAGCTCAATTAACGACCGTTAATCAGTGTAAGTTGTTTGTTTTTGTGTGTAATAAACATAAATATTTCTGCAACTGTAGTTTTACATTATCATTAATACAATTCGAATGTTGGCTCGCGCACTTTAAGCTTTAAGCGACCCTTTTTTGTCTAAGTGTGTGTCTGTGTTGGCAACTTTGATGCTAAATATCTCGGAAACTACTCGATTTAGGGGTAGTGTCCAGTAGGCAGCCTATAGGAAAGTGCCTATGGCGCGTCGCTTGGTGACGTCATCGGTGTACGTGACGTCATATTTGTGACGTTACAATGTTCAAAGGCGTCGTATTCGGACGTGGACCCTTTAAGCACACACTATTATAGAATATCAGCTCATTAGGCTTAGAACTCTGGAATGAGAAGCATTTGGCGCGACCCTAGCGGCGGAACGCCATGAGATATCAACGTAATCTATACACCGCTGAAAAGTGCGTTTAATGCGCTACAATTCCGTCGCTAACATTATAGGTCTATCTTCATTCGTTTAGCCGTTGTTGCCTCGCAAAATCTGGCGAAATTCCGACAAAATTCAAGGTTATCCAATGTCATCGATCTTGGTGTCAATCGAAAGCTCATGTACGACTTCCTATTAGTTATTAATAGTAACCTTGGCCGTATCTGCTACCGATATAGATATTGACGCTTAAAGCTAGAAAATCGCTGAATTTTCCCACCCCACCCTTCTTTGAGGCGACCGTTCGGGGCAAAACCCCTTAGAATTTTGTGATGACATTTGGCATCAGAAAACTAGAATCGTGGGATTACCAGACGGTGAAGAAATCATGACGAGAAATCATCATCTTTCTTCGTTTTGACACAATACCGGCTCGTGACAGACAGACAGACCGACTGACAGACACGTTGCGATCGCTATTTTTTACCCGCGCGATGCTATGCTAGCGCGGGTAAAAACTGGAGACCGATTCCAAGACCTTGCAGTTCCTCAGACATTTTTATCACTGGCGAGACTTTGTACGAGACCTTGGCACTTGTAGCAGTATTTGCATAAAACGGAAAAAAACGAAAACTAGTTCGAAACTAATAATGCAGTACATTTTTGCGCGCGACAGCATATGCTATAGCGCGTATATGCTATCTCCCGTCCGTCTGTCTGTCCGACTGGTGTATCATAGAAAAACGTTTGAAGTCAGGATTATGAAATTTTGACCATATGGTAGTCCCACCCCTCTAGTTTTTGCGGGGTAAGTTTCATCCAGAAGTTCTAAGGAGTTCCCCCGAGTGGAGGCGTCAAACAAGGGAGGGGTGGGTAAAATCAGCAGTTTTCTATCTTTAAGCCTGAATATCTCGAAAACGGTAGAAGATCGAGACGGCTAAAGTTACAATTAGGCCTAATCACTAATAGGAAGGCACATATGGGCTTTCCATTGACACTAAGATCGATGACTTTGAACTGCTGTAAGGTCAAATTCTCTTGGAATTTCGCGACATTTCTCGTGTTTCGGAGGCAATAACAGCTAAGCA
>Ga0056114_1000706_pt1 | contig 12797 bp, 13 predicted proteins | sample WorMetHERISLAND1_FD_77005 | JGI IMG/M metagenome (GOLD analysis project Ga0056114, IMG submission 77005) | Marine gutless worms symbiont microbial communities from Max Planck institute for Marine Microbiology, Germany - Olavius loisae HERON... ...
GATACCATCAGGGCCAGCGGTTCAGAAACACCGCGTCAACAGGCCGCACACAAGACCGTACCCGATTTGGCCGCCATGTCGTCAAAAAGTCCTTGCAACGCGGGAGCCATCCACACAGGACGTCGAGGCCCGGCTCGTAATGGTCGATGCGGCCGTATTTTTCGAAAGGGCGGTAGTGGATGTCCGGGAGAAGCCACCAGATGCCGGCGATCCCGATGATCGTAGCGACGCTCAATGCACCGCTCAGGAGAACGGCGTTGCCAGTATTGGAGAACAAGGCGACGACGGCGATCAGGGCGAAGACGATCGGGCCGCCTTTCGTCGAGAAGAACAGAAACAACAAGGCACCAGGCAGGAATGCGGCGGCCGCTCCGCCCAACGCCCGCTTGTACACGGTCGTAGCGTCGACTGTTCCCCGCAGCAGAGACAAAAATCGTTTCACAGGGAGCGCCGCCTAAACCCGGCAGTGCCTACCACTTCGAACACTTACCCGTGCAGTCCTTCTTGTACGCCAAGTATCCGCGGATGTTGGATTTCCGGTCCGGTTCGCATGTCTTCAGGCAGGCTTTGGTCTTCTTGCTTCTGAGGCAGGTCTCCCCGCGGGCGCATTCGTTCTTGCAGTATTTGTGGCGCATTTCACCGTTGGTGAAGCACGAGCTGTTGCACTTCGCCTTGCGCGACTTCTTCTTTTCCTTGGCACAGAGCTCCTTGCGGCATGCCTGGATCGCCTTGTCCTCGTCGCGGACGCATTTGTTGTAGCAGTTCTTATAGGTATTGAAGGCGAGCGCCTGATTGCTGGTGCCGCCGACGGACACCGTGTCGATCAACAGGACACAAAACGTCAAGAGTGCGATGAACCGGACCATCCGGGTTTCTCCGCCAACACACCGATACCGGCTGAAGGTTAAGGACCGGCGCTAGGGCGGTCAAGGCGGCTCGGCTATTTCTGGTCCTCCGTTAACTCGGCCGTTGGCCCGCTGACAGCTTCGGGCCATTTGATTATGGTTTGCGGGTTATTCGGGGGTGGGGTGAGCGATGGAACTGAGAACGCCTTATCTGATGTTTCTCGGCGATGCCGCCGATCAGCTGGCGGCGAAAACGGCGCAGGGCGTCGTTGATTGGCGGCCGGATATCTGCCTCGGTCAGTTGCGACAGGACGGGTGCAACGCTGATCTCGGGCTCCCCGATATGGGTCTCGAGGAAGCCGCCGAAAAGGGCGCCAAGACGATCATCGTCGGCGTCGCCAACCGCGGCGGCGTAATCGCCGACAGCTGGACCAAGACCTTGGTTCGAGCCATCGAACTCGGCATGGACGTGGCAAGCGGCCTGCACCGCAAGGTCGCCGACGTGCCGGCCATCGCCGACATCGCCCAGCTGCATGGCCGTCGATTGTTTGACGTACGCCATCCGACAGAGACTTTCGCCGTCGCCAGCGGCAAGCGTCGGCAGGGCAAACGCCTGTTGCCGGTCGGTACCGATTGTTCTGTCGGCAAGATGTATACGGCCCTGGCCATCACCCGCGAGCTCCAGGACCGGGGCGTGCAGGCGTCGTTCCGGGCGACCGGCCAGACCGGTATCTTCATCGCCGGTTCCGGTGTCTCCGTCGACGCCGTGGTCGCCGATTTCATCTCGGGCGCCGTCGAATGGCTGGCGCCGGAAAATGATCCGGACCATTGGGACATCGTTGAGGGGCAGGGCTCGTTGTTCCATGCATCCTACGCCGGCGTGTCGCTCGGCCTGATCCATGGAGCACAACCGGACGCGTTGGTTATGTGCCACGAGCCGACACGTGAACACATGCGCGGCCTGCCGGACTATCCATTGCCGGATCTCGGCGAGTGCATCGAGGCCAATGTGGCGGCGGCCAGGTTGACCAATCCGGCGGCCCAGTGCATCGGAATCGCCGTCAATACCAAGAGCTTGGACGCGGCGGCGGCGGAACGATATCTCGGCGAAACCGAGCAGCGGTTCGGGTTGCCGACGGTCGATCCCGTGCGCACCGGCGTTGCCGCTATCGTCGACCGCCTTCCCGCATGAGACGCCGGCTGACGGTTCGCCGCGAGTCCTGGCCCCTGGTCCGGCCCTTCGCCATTTCCCGCGGCGTCAAGACGGAAGCCGAGGTCGTCGTCGCTGAAATCCGCGACACCGATACCATGGGCCGTGGCGAATGCGTGCCTTACCCGCGCTACGGCGAGACCTGGCAAGGCGTCGTCGACGCCATCCGCGATCAAGCCGACGCCGTCGCCGACGGCCTCGACCGGGAGACGCTACGCCGGAAAATGGCACCGGGAGCGGCGCGCAACGCCCTCGATGCGGCATTGTGGGATCTGGAGGCGGCGAGCACGAGCTGGCCTGTTTGGGAGATCGCCGGTATCCCGAAACCGGACCCGTCGGTGACCGCCGTGACCATAAGTATCGGCACACCTGACGAGATGGGGCGGATGGCCGGCGAACTGGCCGGTGCCCCCCTGATCAAGGTCAAACTCGACGACCGCCACGTCATCGAACGGGTGACGGCGGTCCGGCGCGGGGCGCCCGAGGCCCGGTTGATCATCGATCCCAACGAAGCCTGGGGCCTGGATATCCTGAGCGGCGTGGTGCCCCAGCTTGCTGAAATGGGTGTCGAGATGATCGAACAGCCGCTGCCGGCTCATGCCGACGATGGGCTCGCCGCTTTCGACAGCCCCATTCCCCTTTGTGCCGACGAAGCCTGTCACACACTCGGCGACCTTCCCGGGCTTCAGGGCAAGTACGGCATGATCAACGTCAAGCTCGACAAGACGGGTGGATTGACGGAGGCCATCGATCTCGCCCGCGCTGCCGAGTCGGCCGGGTTCAAGATCATGGTCGGCTGCATGGTCGGCACGTCTTTGGCCATGGCGCCGGCGGCCCTTCTCTGTTCTTTCGCCGAGTTCGTCGATCTCGACGGGCCGCTGTTGCTTCAGCAAGACCGTCCGGAAGGGCTGCATTTCGAAAACGGCCGGATCTACCCGCCGGGACCGGGGCTGTGGGGTTGACCCAGGGAACGGTCAGTCCACATATGCTCCCCATGGATCCTTTCGAAACATACGGTCTTCGCCGCGTCATCAACGCACGCGGCACCTTTACGCCCTTAGGCGTGTCACGATCGTCGGAAACTGTCGCCGCCGAAACTGGTGCGGCGCTCCAGCACTTCTTCCACATGGGGGACCTGCAGGACCGGGCCGGGCGCATCATTGCCGATGGGGCCGGTGCCGAGGACGCCGCCGTCTGTCATTGCGCGGCGGCGGCCATCACCATCGCTTGCGCTGCGGTCATGGCCGGCGCTGATCCGGAACGGGTGGCCCGGCTCCCGGATACGCGGGGCATGAAAAGCCGCGTCGTCATCCAGGCCGGCCATATGGTGAATTACGGGCACCCCATCGAGCAGGCGGTGCGCCTGTCCAGCGCCCAGGTTATTGTCGCTGGGGGCCCGGAAGCTTGTTCATCCGAGGCGCTGGATGCGGCGCTGGATCATGCGGATACCGCGGCGCTTCTTCTCGTCGACTCGCGGCTCTGCAAGGGCACCATGGTGGCGCCGACCGATGCCGTATCTCTCGCCCGGGAACGGGGCATCCCGGTAATCGTCGATGCCGCCGCCCAGGACCTGCGCATGGCGGATGTCCTTTCCTACGGAGCCGATCTCACCATCTTCAGCGCCCAGAAGTATCTGGCCGCGCCGACCGTCGGGTTGGTTCTCGGTAAAAAAGTGCCGGTCGCTGCTTTCCGGGCCCAGGACAAGGGCATTGGTCGCGGCATGAAGGCGAGCAAGGAGTCGATTCTTGGTCTCCTCGCAGCTGTCCGGGCGCGCGGTGCCCAGGACGAGGATACGTGGCGCGACGCCAAGGCGGACGAAGCCGAAGCCTTCGCTGAAGCGCTCGGTACGCTAAGTGGCGTTTCGGCGAGAACGGTGCCGGACCCCACCAACGGGCCTTTCCGCCGTGTCGAAGCGGCGTTCGGACCGACGCTCTCAGGGCGAACGGCGGTTGAGATCGCCGCCGCGTTGAGTGAGGGAGATCCCGCCATATTCGTTTATGATGCCGATGCACAGGCCGGCCGGCTCGGCTTCGAACTCATGGCACTGTTGGCGGACGAACGGGCAATTCTGATCGAACGGATCCGGCAACTGGTGGAGTAAGAGGACGGATCGATCTCGGCTCAGCTCTTGACCAACAGATTAACCCGCATCGGCTGATCGAAGGCATAACCCTTGTCACCAGGACGGCCGAGGCGATTGAATGTTTCGCGGAAGATCTGGTCATGCTTCTCGAAGAGGGGCTGCCGACTCCCGTCGATCCGCACCATTTCCTCGCGATAGGCCTCGTAGTCGGCATAGCGCTGCGCATAGACGTAGCGGAGTTCCCGGCGCATCGCCAATTCTCCGCCGTCGGCGCGCCGGACGGCGGTGAATGCCATATCGCGCACTTCCGTTTCATCGTCGACCGGCGCCGTCAAATCCTGGAGCGGCCCTTCGGCTACCGGTTCGAAGACGGCGATGGAGCCGTTCGATCGGACAACACGAGTCGCTTCGGCCAACGCCGCGCCCATATGGTCCGTCGGAATGTGATGCAGGGAGTTGAAGAAGACGGCACTGTCGAACGCGCCGGATGCGAACGGCAATTGCTGGCCGACACCACCGACATAGGCTTCGCCGCCGACCGAATCGGCGGCACGGGCCTTGGCCAGTTGCGCCGGGTTATTCTCGAGACCGATGGCGCGGGCTCCGCCACGGGCCATCAACCGGACCAGGGCACCGGGCCCGCAGCCGACGTCGAGAATACGCGCGCCCTCGAGGGGAAGCAGTTCCCGGAGTACATCCGAATTGCGGCGGTTCGGCAGATTTTCCACGATCGCTCCTGTTTGCTTGGGCCCGCCGATAGGCTACAACTGAAACCCGGCTGTACAAGCCCCGTCGAGAGGGACTATGGACGAGAGTCACCAGGATATCCGCGATTCGGTCGCCCAGCTTTGCGCCGGCTTTCCCGGTGAATACTGGCGCGAAAAGGACCGCGACCGGGCCTATCCGACGGAATTCGTCCACGCCCTGACCGAAGCCGGGTTCTTGGGCGTCCTGGTTCCGGAGGTTTACGGCGGCAGTGGGCTCGGTATCTCGGAGGCCGCGGCCATTCTCGAAGAGATCCACAAACAGGGCTGCAACGCCGCGGCCTGCCACGCCCAGATGTACACCATGGGCACCGTGCTCCGTCACGGCAGCGACGAGCAGAAGACGGATTATCTGCCGAAGATCGCGTCCGGAGAATTGCGCCTGCAGGCCTTCGGTGTGACCGAGCCGACATCGGGGACCGACACCAGCCGCATCCGCACTACGGCCAAGCGCGACGGCGATGATTATGTCATCAACGGCCAGAAAGTATGGACCAGCCGCGCCGAACATTCGGATTTGATGCTGCTCTTGGCGCGGGCCACGCCGCGCGACGAGAGCGCCCGGCCGCACGACGGTATGTCGGTGTTCCTCATCGACATGCGCGAAGCGCTCGAGAACGGCCTGACCATCAAGCCAATCCGCGCCATGATCAACCACTCGACCACCGAGATCTTCCTTGATGACCTGCGGGTTCCGGCGTCTTCGCTGGTCGGCGAGGAAGGCAAAGGTTTCCGCTACATCCTCGACGGCATGAACGCCGAGCGCATCCTGATCGGCGCCGAATGCATCGGCGATGCGCGCTGGTTCGTCGACAAGGCGAGCAGTTATGCCGGCGAACGGCGGGTCTTCGATCGGCCCATCGGGCAAAACCAGGGCATCCAGTTCCCGATCGCCAGGGCCTATGCGGAAACAGAAGCGGCCGCGCTTATGGTCGCCAAGGCGGCCGAGAGGTTCGACGCCGGTGAGCCCTGCGGTGCCGAGGCCAACATGGCCAAGCTGTTGGCGTCCGAGGCCGCCTGGCATGCCGCCGATATGTGCCTGCAGACGTTTGGTGGTTTCGGCTTCGCCGAGGAGTACGATGTCGAGCGCAAGTTCCGGGAAACGCGGCTCTATCAGATCGCGCCCATTTCCACCAACCTCATTCTTTCCTACATTGCCGAACACGTCCTAGGGCTTCCGCGGTCGTTCTGACGAAAGGGAAAAGCATGACCGTCGACATGGAACATCTCAGCAAATGGATCGGCCGCGCCGAACAGCAGCATGACGTGATCACGCCGTTTCCCCTGGTCGCGCTCTCCGCCACACTCGACCGCGACGACCCGGCGCCGGAGGAAGGCGATGCCGTGCCGCCGGCCGGTCATTGGCTCTACTTCCTCCCGACCACGCGGCAATCGGAGCTCGGTATCGACGGCCATGCCAAGCGCGGCGGGTTCCTGCCGCCGGTGGAACTGCCCCGGCGCATGTGGGCCGGCGGGCGCATCGAATTCCTGCGCCCGCTCCGGGTCGGTGACGCGGCGGCGCGGACGGCGACCGTGGCTAACGTCACCCACAAGATCGGCAAGAGCGGCGACCTGGTTTTCGTCGTCGTCCGCTACGACATCTTCGAGCCGGCCGGTCTCGCCATCCGCGAGGAACACGACATCGTCTACCGCGAGGAGCAGCGCCCGGGTACCGAACCGCCGCAAGCGCCGGCAGCGCCGCCCCGCGGTAAATGGCACCGCACCATCCATCCGGACCCGGTCCTGCTGTTCCGCTATTCGGCCCTCATCTTCAACGGCCACCGCATCCACTACGATTGGAAGTTCACAACCGAAGAAGAAGGTTACCCGGGCCTCATCGTCCACGGCCCCCTGATCGCCACCCTCTTGATGGACCTCTGCCGGCGCAACCGTTCCCATAAGACGCTCAGGCGCTTCGACTACCGGGCCGTCAGCCCGCTGCTCGACACAGGCCCCTTCACCGTCAACGGCAACCCGTCGGACGACGGCAGGACGGCGGAGCTGTGGGCCGCCAACGCCGACGGGGGCCTCGCCATGCAGGCGACGGCCGAGTTTGCCGATGCCTAGCGATTTGCACGACGTCATCGTCGTCCTCGGCGCCGCCCAGAACCCGGACGGCTCGCCGGGCCCGGCGATCACCCGGCGGGTCCGCATGCCGCGCAGGCCTGGCGCGCCGGCCGGGCGCCGGTGATCATGCTCTGCGGCGGCCCGACGGCGATTGCGAAAAGTGAGGCCGAGACCATGGCCGAGGTGGCCCGGGCCGAAGGGGTCGCCGAGCCAGCCCTGCTCCTGGAAGACCTGTCAACCCGAACCTTGGAGAACGCCGAACAGTGCCGCCGCCTGATGGCGGAGTACGGATACACCCGGGCCCTGCTGGTGACCGACTGGTTCCACATGCGGCGCGCCCTTTACACCTTCCGCGCCTTCGGTATCGACGCAATGCCCGACCCGGTGCCGACGTCCTGGAGCGGGGCGGTGATCGGCAGTCTGTGCCGCGAATGGGTGGCCAGGCTCGACTACCGGTGGCGGGTACCGAGATACCTGACGGAGCGGGCATGACCGAAGACCGATCGACCCACCCGCGCCCCATGGACGGCGTCCGGGTCCTCGACGTGGCGACCTTCATCGCCGCGCCCTACACGGCGTCCATCCTGAGCGAGTTCGGGGCCGAGGTGATCAAGGTCGAACAACCGGGCGGCGGCGACCCGTTCCGCCGCTTCGGTACGGCGACTGCGCAGGAAGGCCAAACGCTGGCCTGGCTGTCCGAGGCCCGCAACAAGAAGTCCGTGACCCTGAACCTGCGAGAACCGGAGGGCGCCGAGCTCTTCAAGCGCCTCGCCCAGAAGTCGCACGTGGTCTGCGAGAACTTCCGGCCCGGCACGCTCGAAAAGTGGGGTCTCGGCTGGGACGAACTGAAGGCCGTCAACCCCGGCCTGGTTTTGCTCCGCATCTCCGGCTACGGCCAGACCGGACCCTACCGCGACCGCCCCGGCTTCGCCCGCATCGCCCACGCGGTCGGCGGCCTCACCTACCTCGCCGGGCTGTCGGGTGAGACGCCGGTGACGCCGGGCTCCACGTCCTTGGGCGACTACATGTCGGGGCTCTACGGCGCCGTCGGCGTCCTCATGGCGCTGCGCCATCGTGAGGCCACCGGCGAGGGCCAGGTCGTCGACATCGGTCTCTATGAAAGCGTGTTCCGGGTCCTCGACGAGATCGCGCCCCGTTACGAGGCCCATGGCTTCGTCCGCGAACCGGAAGGCACCGGTACGGTCAACGCCTGCCCGCACGGCCACTTCCCGACCGGCGACGACAAGTGGATGGCCATTGCGTGTACCACCGACAAGATGTTCGAACGGTTGTGCCAGGCCATGGACCGGGCGGACCTCTTCAAGGCCTATGGCGAGCAGGCCGAACGGCTGGCGAACCGCGATGCGGTCAACCGCGAGGTCGAGGCCTGGACCCGGTCCATGCCGCGGGACCAGGTCATGGCCACATGCGTCGCCAACCAGGTGCCGGCCGGCGCCATCAACACCATCGCTGATATTTTCGCCGACCCCCATTTCCAGGCCCGCGGCAACCTCACCCGGGTCCCGGTGGACGGTATCGGCGACGTCACCGTGCCGGCGGCCTTTCCCAAGATGTCGCAAACGCCGCCCCGCATCGATCATCTCGGGCCGCCGCTCGGCGACGCCAACGAGGAGATCTACGGCCGCCTGCTGGGCTTGTCCGACGAAGACCGGGCCGGCCTCGTCGAGCGCGGGATCATCTGACCGGGAGGGTTGAGCAAAGTGATCTTCGACGATGTCACCCGGCGGATCGCCGCCGCACCGATCGAGACCGAACCCTTCCACCATTTCGTCATCGACCAGGTGTTCCCGGCCGACGTCTACCGGCACATCTGCGCGTTTTGGCCCGACGACAGCTGCCTGACGCCGATCAACGAGACCGGCCGGGTCGGCGGCAAGGGCTATACGGCGCGCTCCGTCCTGATGCTCTCAAGCCCGGCGGACGTGGCGGCGCTGCCGAGGAAACAGCGCAAGTTCTGGTACAAGGTCATCGCCTGGCTCAACGGCGATGCCTTCATCCGCACCGTGCTCGACAAGATCGCACCGATCCTCGGGGACCTGCACGGCGATGATCTCGGGAACCTCAGTTTCGGCGCCCGCCCGCAGTTCGTCGTCGACGACGGTTACTACAAGCTCGGCCCCCATACCGACGCGCCGGACCGGGTCATCGGCTTGCTCTTCTACTGCCCGGCCGACGACAGCATCGCCGATCAGGGCACGTCGATCTACGAACCCCTCGATCCCGACCTCGAGATTCCGGCCACGGCCCACGGGCGCTTCGACCAGTTCCGCCGCGTGCGCACGGTCGAGTTCCGGCCCAATCGGCTGTTCGCCTTCGTCCGTTCGCCGAACAGTTTCCACGGGGTCGAGGAGATGACCTGCGACGGACGCCGGCGTACGCTCAGCTGGAAGATCCTGTGCCGGAAAGAAACGGGTTGAGGGCCCGATCTTCTAAGCGATTAACCGCCCGTCCAAACGCCCCTTTCGCGCCATTCCAGCAGCTGCAGGCGGCGGCTGTCGGCGAAATCGCGCTTGCCCAGGTTGGCCAGGCGCTTGCGGCGCCGGAGGTCCTGTTCGGCCCGGCGCATGGCCATCAGGTGTTCCATCTCGATGCCGCGGGTCTGGGCCCGGCGCCAGGAGTCGAGCTCCTCGTGGCGGCGCATGGCAAAGGCGGTGCCGTCGGCGACCCGGGCCTCAGCCTCGCGGTTGAGCTCGAGCCGCTCGCGCCTGTTCGAATTCAACCGCTCCGTCCACAGCGGATCGACCTCGGCGGTCGACAGCACCGGTGCGGCGGGAAGATTGTTGCCCGGCGCTTCGTCCGATTTGAAATCGGCGACGGCGACGAAGCCGCGGGCCCGGTTCCACTGGGCCAGAACCTTGCGCTTGTAGTGGCGGTTCGGCGCCGGCGTCGCCGAATGGTAGCGCCCGGCCGCCTCGATCCAGTTGCCGGTGGCCTGATGCAGGGACTTCAGGTAGGTCGCCGCATAGGCCGTGTTGGCCGCCGGGTCGAAGGCTTGCGATAGGGTCTCGAAAGCGCTCGGGTGGTAGTGCAGGTTGACCTGCATGCAGCCCACATCGATGTTGCGCACCCCCTCGGTGATCAGGATCTCGGCCTCCAGCAGCGCCTCTTCCTTGGTATCGAAGAACCGCCCCTGGCCGTCGGCCGTGATGGTCCAGGGCCAGGCAGAATTTTCCTGGCTCGCACCGTCCCAGCGCCCCGTCTCGGTCACGGAAATGGCCTGCAGCAGGTGCTCGGGAATGGCCTTCTCCCGCTCCTGGTGGGCCGCCTGTTCGGCGCAGAGTTTCCTCGTGTTTTCAATGGCTTGGCCCCGGGCGTCGGGGGCGAAGGCGAAAAGCGCCGCGACCCCGAGCAAGCCCTGTACGACCGATTTCAGTAGTGTCCGTTCCATTCCACGTCTCCGTACCCGACCTGTACACAGCAATCCGTGTGCCAAGTGGGGGGAGCCGTGGCGACCAAAAAGGGGTGGAACGAAGCCAATTCCAGTTTATTCCACGAGGTCACAAATCCGCCCGTATCGACGAACTGCTGCCTTGGAATTACGCTCAGACCTGAGCGAAATGTCTTATGGCTAGGCCGTCGAGGCGGGGTTCGTCGGACGGTCACCAGCAGACTAAACGTAGCGATAGTTCAAAACTATGCTCCTCCCTTTGGATACTCCTCCAACGGCCTTTAACCGTGCGATGATCGCACCCGCACTTCGTTCGGTCTGTGAGTTTTGTGTAATACCGAGATTAGCGCTTGGACGTCACTTTGCTTGGCATTCCGGCGACCGGTTATCGCTGGTGCCGCCAAGCATACCAGCTCGTTCGATAAAAGCCGCCATCTTCCCTGCGATCAATTGATTTCCGCGTGCGTTGTAATGGATTTCATCCGTATATACCTCTTCCACAACGTCGTTAAAGAGGGCGGTGAGATCACAGTAAAGAACAGCCGGGTTCGTTTCCGCTGTCATGCGCAAACGAAACTGAGCCCGCGCGGCATCGAAATAGGCTGTCGCCGAGGCGACGTAGGGGGACTTCAACAGCCTGATTGCCTTCTCAGTTTTCGTTAGGAGCGGTTTCGTTGGAGCATTTCCCTCTCCAGTGGAGTCGATCAGGGCTGGCTGCAGAACGAATAGAGCCGCAATTCCCATATCCTTTGCGATCGCCGAGGCGGCCCGCAGGTTGCGTGCATAAGTTGCCACCGAGTTATGGCCCTCGGTCAGGAGGCGGTCAGTGGCCGGTGAACGAGTCTCCGTCGTTGGCACGCCGTCGTTTTTTCTGGCGGGCGAGCCGGCGTCGCCACCTCTCAGAGACCGGTTCATCGACAACACAGCCTGACGCACGTGCTTCGCTAAGGTCTGGGTGTAATAAAGGACCGGGAACGCATTTCCGAGCAGATTGAGGGCGTGGAGAACGGCACCGCTTGGGCGGGCCACGAGGTCCAGGCCTTCCATGATTGTGTAATCGTACGCCACCCGGTTAGCCATAACATAGGGCCAGTATCTTCCTATGTGGTCCGATTCGGTGTGGTACCTATAGGACAGGTAGTCATTGTAGCCATTGAAAAAGATCACGAGATCCGGCTGGTATTGCGCGTATTCGAGAGCGAAATAAGTCAGTTCCTGGGTTGACGAGTAGCCGCCGACACCAAGATTGATGACCCGAATGTCTTCCTTTCCAAAAGAAGAACGCAAGCGCTGCTCCAAGTAGGTCGGGATACTCTCCGACGACGACGGCCCCGCCACCGTCGAACCACCGAACATGAAAATGCGCAGTTCGTTGGCGGGTTTCTCAATCAGAAGCGGCTGGCACGGACCATTGCAGATGAAACCCTGAGGTCCTATTTGCGCTTTCTTTGTCCAAAATTTGCCCGGCCGGAACCTGTAGCTATGACGCGGATCGTATTGGAAAGGATTGGCATCCGACCGCAACCTATAAGGGGGGGTTGGATTATAATCACTTTCAACTTGCGAAAGGACGAACACCGGATGCCCGCGGTTCAAAGCGGCCTGCAGATGGTCATTGCCGGGATTGTCGGACAAATGGCTGACGAAGACAAAAGAGAGTATTTCAAGGCCACTCAGCGAAATGGCCAGGATGACAAGAACGATTCCAATCCTCTTGACCATCTGCACAAAGAAGTGGCGTGTGAAAATCACGTTTTCTATCCAAGAAAAGGGGAAGGGTTAAGTCTGGGATTCCGCAGACGACTCATTAACGAAAACGAAGGCTGATTTATCAAGTCCATCTCCCGGGTGACGACGCATTTGACCTGTTTGAGGGAAGCACGGATGACCATGCCCCCAACGTTGGACCGGCCCGAGGCCGAACCTCCCGCTGTCTAGACCACCGGACGGCTGGTGTGCCCGATGGCCTTAATGAAGGCCATCGGGGTCTTGTTGCCGATAGTGCTAGGTGGCCGTTCCTCGTCGTACTCTCTCCTGTTAGCTTCGCACTATGAGCGCGCGTCGTCCAGGGAAAGGGACCAGTTCAGGCCGTGCCCCGCGATCACGTCTCGAAGTAATGTGTGGAGATCGGTTTCCGGTTTGTCCGAGCGGAACAGCACGTTGCCCGTTGCCAGGAAGGTTTGGACCTGTTCGAGACCGGCCGCGGATCGGGCCTACCGAAGTTGCGCCATCGACATCAATTTATCTGTTGCCGGACCAATTGCTCTAACGAGAGCGACCCAGCCGACCGAAAGAACGTTAATGAAAACACCATCGCCCTTTTGACGCCTCCGCTAAGGGTTGCCATCGATGATTTTGGGTCACGGGAAAAGAACCGGGGCGATCGTCGTCGACCCCACCCCCCTCACGGCAACGACCC
>Ga0056114_1000707_pt1 | contig 12796 bp, 11 predicted proteins | sample WorMetHERISLAND1_FD_77005 | JGI IMG/M metagenome (GOLD analysis project Ga0056114, IMG submission 77005) | Marine gutless worms symbiont microbial communities from Max Planck institute for Marine Microbiology, Germany - Olavius loisae HERON... ...
TATACGGCCGACGGTTTTTACAGGTCTGATGACCCAACCAACAGTGTCAAAGCACTGAAGGAGGGTGGTTAGTCATCCAGACAGGCCTCAGTCTAACCAGGCTCACCTCACCGTGTTACAATGATACAACATGCAGATATTATACAAGAAAATAATACAAGCAAGAACAAAAATGACATCAACAGTAATGAAACTGAAACTGTGTCACACACTGAACTGGTCACTGGATTCGACTAGGAAATTAACGCAAGACTTCAGTACAAAGTGATCTATTAAGGCCGCAACCCAGTAGGCGAACTAGTTGGAAACTAGCTGGAAACCCAGGTTGCCAACCCGTTCCGAACTAGTTGCAAACTAGTTTCCAACTAGTTTCCAACTAGTTTGCAACTAGTTCGCCTAGTGGGTTGCGGCCATTAGTCTGCAGTAGACAGTATACACATAGCAGCACACATAACAATCTCACCACAATACAGCACTAAAGCAAAACGATGATGGCAATTTATTCTTTACAAATTCATACAAGTTTCATTATCAAGCTATAATTTGAAATATAAAAACAATTCGAATTTTTATTCGACTATTGGTCTAGAAATGACAGCAGTACAAAAAGAGACTCACAGAGTTCACACTGGCACAGACCAAATAAAATTGCTCTTGTGCAGGAAAGTATTAACATAAATGAATTATATTTACGCATGTCAACAGTTACGCTGTACAAACTATATAACATAATGCCAAAAACATTTGTAAAATCGACACGAAAGTTCCAAGTTTCGGGAGAAATGACGGGGATGGATGGATGGTTAGGGTTTAACGGCAGGGGAAGGAAGTACCATTAGACTGGGTGATACAACATAAGATTCTCTTTTTTGTATCTTCCATGCAGCCTAACATTAACAGTCATCGGTCAAGTGCAATACAACTAGCATACTCTCAGCTTTTACTATGCAGTCCTCTCTAGGGGCCGCATTAATTGATGCACACCGTCCGTCCATCTGTCTGTCCCGTGCCTCCAATTTTCTCAAAATAGGAAAGTCATAGAAACTTCTATGATTTAGTGGAAACATAGTGATGGACGAGAGTAACTAGGGAAGCAAATTTGACCTCTAATGGTCAAAGATCACTGGGAATGAAAATATAAAAATCGTTTTTCACACATATCGTCAAAAGTGGATCGATTTACTTCGAATTTATCTTCGAATGCATTTCTCCAGTGAAATGCCTCGTTTTTGTGATATTTGTCTGAAGTTATCCTGGAGGGTCACATTTTGTAAACTATTTTTGTAGAGTTACTCCAAATTAAGCTGGCCCACGGCACAGAATTTTTAGCGATTAATGGTGTTATAATGTCTACAGGTCAGACGGACCAGTGAAGGGTAGATGGACAGTGAGATGATTACAGCATGAACGCAAGTTGAGCTCAACATATCAACAACTGCCAGCAAAATCGCAGCATAACAACGACATTAATCATATCCAACTTATCACCAAATATCAACGACAGACTATCAACTAGAACCGTCTGAAATGTGTCAATGAACAACCAACCATCTGACTAGCCCACAGATACACACACATGTAACCAGTCCGTAATGCAGCATGCACAGACGTTATGTAAACAATGGAAAATATGTGCAGCACTAAACAGTAGTAAAGGCATATCTACATCTACTTTACATAAGTGTTAAAAAACAAAGATTACAACACAGCGAAGGTGGAAGCATAAGTGATGTATCATACTCTGTAACTTTTCACACTAGAGTGACGGAAATAAATCTGTTGCTGTTACTAAACTGCTGATCAATAAAATTCACTAACACTTCACTGTGTCATCACTGTTCAAACCATGTTGCTATATCTTGTCATATTTTCCAGTAATACTTGATACCAGTACTTTCATCAAACTCAAAATTCCACATATTTACCATCATACAAAATTTTGCTTACACGTATTTTTATTTGGAATCTTGCTGCAGCAATAGTTACTATGATAATCACTAAATTTAATGTCAACTCTATGACCCATCAACCAAGTTGTGACTATCCACTTAACAAAATGGCATAGTGATAGTGAAAGGAAATATTTGTGATCTGTTCGTATCTTGAATTGCCATGTAAGACAGACAAATGGATCAACATTTAATGCAGTCATCCATTAAATGGTAATAGAAAATGTGTTTTGTAGGTACGACGGTGCTGCGCTTTGATTACATCGTCCCATCTAGAGATCACATCTGAGTTGAAAAGGCTAATAGCTTAGAAAATGTTCAAATTTATACACTCTGTGTTTAAGACCGTGATTAGTGGTGATTCCGTCGGAATTTCGTAACGCTGATTACCGGTAGTTAGGATGTTGAATGTTGATGGTGACAGAATTCTGACGATAAGTTAAGCCGTTTTGATAAAATACCAGATTGTGACAGACGGATAGACAAACACCTTTTGATAGCAAATGCCACCGTGCCACATAGTATAGTGTGGGTAGCAAAACGTCAGTGGATTAAATACAACCTTATGTAGTGCAGTAAAATTTAATTTAGTACGTAAAACTAATGTAATTACACAATTAATATGGGCAATGGGACACTGTAGTCTGTAACACATATGCAGTAAAATACCAACACATAGATACAGCCTGTAATATTGCTATTGGCATCAGTAATAACTTTTAACAAAAAGTACTCATATCGGCAACACTTATTTTATTGTTAGCAACAACACTGGTTAACCACGACATTAACAAAATTACTAACTGTCTGCAGCAAGTGTCTCAATAAAATCAGACTGTACTGTCTCGATTTGATTTAGTGTCAATAAGTGAATGTCTAACAAACACAGTACACAGCAACACCGTATGAAGGTACCAGTAATTCACATTCACAATGTACAACTTAGCAACATGACTATAACTACTAACAGATCATATGACACGCTGTAACAAAGCTACCAGACTGATTGATGGGATGTTGTATGGATGAGCAGCAGTGTTCACAACGCCGTGCTGTATGGGATCACACGGTGACTGCTCGCGGCAGGAATGCCGCAGGCTGGCTCAGCACTCGCATCAGTGACAGCCGTACTGCGCAGCGCTATTTGATACGCAACTTCAAATGCTTCTCCGAGAGTCAAAATGATTTCTTCAGACAAAGACTGCAACGCAACAGATTTCCAGCAAAACATAAAAGACATCTTGCAAACTCACGACATAAATTGTAATAATACTAAGCCTCATACGGCACTGCTGGTCAACTCCTCGTAACAGGCAAAATTCATTTGCTGAAGATGGAACACCCTAAGTTTGAAGGTCACGTGACGTCAAAAGAGGATGAATATCAAAAATCTGTCAGTTAAAATTTAGATATTCTCTTGGAGTGTCATAATTCACTATTGGTCTTTTGATTACATGCATACTGACGGAGGAGACAGACTTTGAAGTGAGCCACTTTCGCAACTTTTGGACCTCCATGACCTTGACCTTGGAACGGGTCATATGGCATACAATTGTGTATCACTCATCAACCTCTATCTACACAACAAATTTTGTTGAAATGAGAAAAACGTATTGTGGACGGACAGACGGGTGGATGGATACCGAGACTGGCTTTAACAGAGAAGTCAAACTGATAGTTATTATTATAATTATGGTTATAATCAAACTTATCATACCATATGATTGTAATTCCAGAGGCGCTGAAAAAATAATTAAAATCTCTAGAGAAATCGAATTAAACAAAAAGCCTAATCATCATCATTAAACAAAATAATCAGATATATACAACATAATAAAAAAGTCTGCAAAACGTAAATTCAATAAATAATTTATTTGTTGATTTTGGAGCAAAAATTAATATTTCTGGACATTAGATACATTACACACATACATGTACGTATGTGTGTGAAGATACGCTACAATGCAATATCAGTTTCAGTTAGTTATAGTCAATTACTGGATTACTTGCACTAAACAGTTGTGTAATACACCAAGAGGTAATGAACATGTGTTGTTCATCTGTCATTGTCACAGAGAACAGTGAGTGAGTGAGTACATACAATGCTGTCAACTCTAAACACGTGACAGTAGTGTTTCTGGGTCACGAGGTCACGTGTGATGTATGCAAACACCGTCAGGTCATTGCCGTCTTGACAGGCGCAGAATATGTTGTCAATGTCATGCTCGCTGACAACCTTCTGCAAACAGTTCATCATCAAACACTCAACGTAACATGATGAGCAATAATGTTTAAACCATACGCAACTGAACCCAGACAGAACGATATCATCAGTGGCGACGTAACATTGTGGCCAACTAACACTCTTTCCTTTAGGCTGGCACTAAGGCCAATCAAGTCATTGTGAAATATGCATCAAAATTATCAGTCACAGGTCAAATACATTTTCAGCACAATAACACAAAATTACCGATAACAACAGCAGCAAATTTCCACAACAAAATGAATGACCTACTACTTTCTATGTTGACAAAAAATTATCAAATACCAAACATAACAAACAATTTGTATATTAACATTCACAGTCGGTGAGCTAACAACTAGATTATTATTGATGAATTAATAAAACCATTCAACATTAAAAATAACTAATAGAAATCTTTGGTCTACAACTGTGAACTGTTGAACTATGGTCTGGTAGTATAAATGCCAAATGGATTTCAACATAGTTTCACAATAAATTACTAGGGTTAGGGTTAGGGTTAATCTCTGAATCAGTCGTCAGTCACTAAACGAGAGAAATGTGGTGCTGAATGTCATTGACAAAACAACAGAAAACAACCTTTGACAAGGCATCAATAAACTTGACACCTCTGTAGGAAACTGACAAGATGATGCTCGGTATTTTGGCGATATTCATTGACGACTTCTGTAAATTTACAACATAACAACTGCAACATGACTACTGCTACATTCTACTCTCATTCAATCGACTCTAATACTCTAATACTCTAATCTGGTAGTACATCGCTCATTGGTCAGAAATACTAATTCTTTACTTCCAAGTGTATTTCTAAGTTAAGTTCAAGTACTTTTTATCGAAACAGACATAAAATAAAAGCATTTGTATTGCAAATTGTTCACTGGCAAGCAAGTTCCGCAGATTCGCCGGACAAGACATTCAACAAGTACAAAAATATGTAAAGTAATTTTGTCATTTTAATCAATTCATCAGTTTTTAGCTAACAAGTTAATTTCACAACCCTAAAATTAATTACTTCTCGAATATGCAACACATCATTCTAAACATAATTAACATGTTTTGCAGAGAAATTTCTGAAACATTTCAACTGCAACAATTAATGAAGATTGATGTTAGTCGATAAACAAAAAAAGACAGAAGCAAGAAGAATGATTATATTCAATCAACTGATAATGCACAACAAGTTGCAATAAATGTGGAACATCACCTTAAGCTGACTAATAGAAGCTTTAGTCGACTCGGTGCCATCAAGCACAGTCACCAGAGTTGATCCCAGATACTGCAACGTCACAGCAGCTCATCATGTCACGTCAAATATTACAATATACAAAATGACACATCAAGCTACAGTCTAAGCAAATAGGAAACAAATTTATAACGCACGAAAAACCGGTTTAAGGGTATCAGAGGTGCGGACAGTGGACCGGCTACAAATGTCTTGCAAACATGTAGGTCTTGAGCTGAGATCTAAAACTAGTGAAGCTGTCAGCAGTGCGTATACAAATGAGGGAAGACTGTTCCAAACGGTGGGGGCGCAGCATGAGAACCGACGAGCAGCAGTGTTTGTCGATGAAGACTGTGTTGACAGTAGGTCTGACGTAGATGACCTCAGGACACGCGACTGTCTGTATGACGAGAGTAGACCAGTAATATACGAAGGTTGTTGCAGTTTGACGGCTTTATAGCAGAGACAGGTTGACAACATCAACTGATGAGAGCTGACCAGTTGTAACACCTGACACGTGTCTGCGTGTACCTGAACGGTGTAGTTGCAGCAGCCTTTGATGAGTGACTCGGGACGATGACACCATTGATACTGCTCGACAGCTTCACCGTCTCCGCTTTCCACCAAGTCCTGACAACACGTGATGCACGTGTCAGCAATTAAATTCACTCAAACACGGACTGGTTCATTCGTTATTTCCACATGATTTTCCCAATCAATCACTGACCATGACAGGCAGAGTTAGACACATTAACAGCAAACGAGAGTCAATGTTGGCAGCTAACAGTGATGAGATATGAGATCAGAAATGTTGTCTATTCATTGATTCCTGTGTCGGCAGCAGCACTGAGAATTATCACAGCATATCATCATCTTCTGCAGAGTTCCTATCAAATGCTTCAAAAATCGTTTTATCACAAATTTCACTCATTTCAGCCAATGAACAAAACTCGCATAAAAACTCGTACAAAAAACGAGTTGAATAATGTCACATCAACGCATCATGGACCAACCAGACTGCCACGAGTCTCATCGTCTGCTCCAGTCTGTTGTCTGTCAGTGTCATCTGCAGACCCCGGGGATGACGTCAGACCGTTAGCAATGTTCGGTTTCAAAGACGCCAAAATACGCTTCCGATGACCGATCCGCGTAATGTCAAGTAACTACAGCGGCACCACAGTCACAAATCACACTTCAAACACATGGAAATGTCTTTTTAATTTAAATTCAGACAGTAAATAACACTAAACTGAAAAACTTTTCGTTTACATCTGTGACTGCGGTGCGTTGTGACTATTTGTTTTTTGCATGCTAAGTACAAGCACTCACATAATAAAAATAATAAATAATAATAATAATAACAGTAAATAGTAAGTGACCAAGACAACATTCTCCACAATAATGAGCACGCAAACAGAATACTGTAACTACTTCTACACATCAACCCTTCGTGGTCATCTCATCAAAAAAAGAGTAAAACAAAGTTATCACAATTATCTATACCGTAGTCAGTTCCACTTCCCAAATTTTCCGCAGTTTCTCGACATCAGTGAAGTTGTGTTTGTTGAACGCGTCTAAATACTCCGTTAATCTCAACGATTCCAGCCATTTCCTCAGCGACGTATGCTCTGCAAATGATGCAAAGCCACAGCAAACATACAATGTTTAAAAACCGCATTAATGTTGCATTTTGAAATAATTCCGACACCTCTCGTTCAACTCTGAATACAAAAATAATCAGGTAATCACCAATTGCTGACATTTACTTGCTTTGTAAAATATATTAAAGCAAAGAACCACCTTAATGGCAGCCAATGTGTGGCAGCCAATGTAACTGTTGAAATGGTTTCCCATCAACAAACGATATAGGTTGAGTCACGAAATGTTCGTCTGTTTTGCTGTGAGTTAAAAGGCAACACCATAAGTAACTGACAATTTGACTACCGTACTTCAACAGTTGAGAATCACTTGCTGCAGCTTAAACCGTTTACTTTGGCAATGACAGGTATTGCAAGGTAACATTAGTTTTAAGCACTAACTACTGAATAAATGACACACTATTATGTAGTTTGTGTAACCTGTCTGTAACACGGGACAACACTTTGAAGCTGCCTGCAATATGACATGTCGATGAGCAGCATTGGTGATTCCTATTTCAACAAGATCACCTTCCTCCAGTACGTTCGGTGCCTGACATAATGAACATATCACTCAATAGACCACTCACTACAGTACAGTAGAGTACCAACATATCAACACTAAACTCAGCTCTCAACAATTCTATAAAATAAAATATTCTATATACAATGCATACATTAATATTTTAGCTTACCACATTAAAGACTGATGGGTATGTCAGCTGGATTATGAGGATTAAATAAATAGATGATGGCACTTTAACATATGGCAAGACTAGGAAAATGCATCATCACTTGACATCAAACGTACTTCAATGTGACGATGACCTAACAACAGCAACTATTTAAAACTGAACACAACTTGCATATGTTAAAACTGTTCCAACTGAACACACAATAATAACATTACAAACAAAAATGTGTCGACGTGGTTATCGTACCATGAAGTCCATGTCATCATATCCATTACCAATCAACAAGTTCTCATACTGAGACAGCTCGAGATCAGATAACCAGTCACCAACGCTCTGTATCAGCGTACTGTCTGCAGACAGACACAGCCACGTCAACACAATACGATACACTCAGTCAATTACAACACAAATGATGTACAGTTTTCTCAGAAACATTCACGTAGTCAATGTCTCAGCCTTGAGTCATCTGTGGAAAAAATCTTCATCATGGACATGACAGTTACTACAAGGACCATGGAGAACTCATTTTTCTGCAAAGCCTAAAAATTGCTACAATCGTGAAAATGAAACTGATTTAGTTACAGTATGTTTAAGCGACTACTAGACTGTTATTCGATCAAGCATTTTCTGTATTGTGACATCTTATTGTATTGCGGCGCCATATAAAATCGCAATGGTGATGTTTTTGTTGACGACACAAAAATACATAACGTTGACCAGCTTAGTCTGCCTCACGTTACATGCTACATTTAGTCATGTTACACATTATTATCTCACAATTAACCAATCAAATTTTATAACACAAAGCAAATTGAGCTTGCACATCCCTTGTACCAAATGATCATCATTTGCCGTTTCTATCATCAACATATATCAATATCAATCATGTGTGAATGTACTGAGATACAGTTTGGATGATAACAACACAGACTTCTTTCTAATATAATGTAACCACAACTAAACACAGACCCACGCCAAAACCAACTCAGCCATTTTGACACAATTCGTTTAAGAAATTAAAACTTTCAAAATTTTCATATATAATAGTGACATCATCGATCTTCATATTCTGACACAACATGGTGAGACTTGTAATATTTGGATACATCCAGGTTTTGGATCTGCTCACTGTAATAAAAACCGAAGGGGGTATACGTATAACCCCAATTTTTGTAAAAATCCCTCACAAACTCTCTGGTTCTTCCCTGTATAAAGCAAACCATGTTGCATGAAAATCGATCACAACTCACAGACACACAGAGAGAATAACAAATTGCAACCAGCTCTAGACACACTGGTTTGTTTGTCAAAATGATTATACAATTAACAATGCAACACATGTGCTTCAGTCCAACACCAAATTGACCAGCACAGATATTTCATTTTCATAGATCAAATTTTAGCTGTCATGTGTTGTTAAAGACGTTCACTAGACTTATTTCACTAACAAGAATGCATAGAGTTTGTTCCATTTACGGAATCAACATGGATGGATCCTAGTTGTCAGACCTTCACGACGCTACGACAGCCACTTGTTCACAAGTCGTCTGGTGACGTCAGCAAACGAGTTCTATTAAATTCATTATGTGTATATTAATGTTTTATAAAGAATGTTTCATCATCATTATCATCATCAAAGTAATTTATAGTGCGCCGTTTACAAATTAAAAACAAGGACAGTGGTGCATTACAAAGTCAAAAACCAAAGCTACAGACTGAAAGCAATTTTAAAGAAGTGTGACTTCAGTCTGGATTTGAAAATGTTCAAGGATGGTGCAGCTCTGAGTTCACGTGGCAGAGAGTTCCATGCTGCTGGTCCGGCGTGTGTGAAAGCATGCTCTCCGAACCTTGTAGATAGTCGAGGTGACGAACAGTTTGTGGTGTTGGCAGAACGCAGTCCAGGACGCAGTGTCTGTGCGGCTGCAGTGTTGACCCGTTCACTCAGATAGGCTCGAAACTGTCCGTGGTGGTGGTGACATTTTGTAAAATGTCATGTCAACAAAAAAACGAACTGAAGGTATAAAACCACAAAGGAAACGATAACAAATGTGAAAACTGAAAATGAAAGTAAAACGTTGTTTCATTGGATGAAAACGGCTTGAAAAAAGTAACCGTTTACTAATGAAAATGTTTATCGCTAGTTTTGTGCAGCGGTTTAAGGTCAAAGAAATGGCAACAGAAGTCGTGACAATAAAGTAGGCATAAAATTAAATTCTGCATGAAAGGAAGCAAGAACAGTTCAGTACATCTGTGTGCAGATATCTATCCGCAAGTCACACTCCAGTGCAGATGCAATGTTATAGCACTTGTAGACACCCTGTGTCAAGCTGCTACGTAATGCAAACAGGTTTGATCAGGTACTTCAGACTCTTACTGATAACCGCTGCCTCAAAAGATGTTACAAATGGTTCATCTGGAGTTTAAATTTTTGCAGTATATTAAACGAACATGTTAAAAAATGAACTGCAAAGCAAGCAACTACGAGTGCAATAAGCTACAAGCAAGCTAATCACTCTATGTTAGATAATGCATTTTGCTCATTTGCACCACAAAATTCCATAACAACGCAGCAGCTGAACTCATAGTGTCATGTAAGGAAGATAAATGTGCTGGTTTGAATGATTGCTACGTTTGCTCCCATTGCTTCTGAGAATTTGGGAGGTTCTGCTCTTCAATCTTACATATTCTCTCAAGCCTTGATTGACATTTCAGATGGAAGCCACAAAACCAGTTGTAGTTTCAGAGATGCTCAGTCTTGATGCAGCACCTGTTCTTTTCCAACATGACACTTCGCCAGCTCCCGACTGCAACGACTTATGATCACATCCTTACGTTTTTCGTATAAATTTTTTTAAACCCCCTCGAGATCACAATTACTAAGGGAATAAAAAATAATTATTATTATACTAATAAAAGTACCTTGCACAAGCGAAACATTACACATGCGATCATCAAATTCCTTGAGAATCTCACTGTCAAGCCCGCCACCAAGCGAAGATATGATGTTCTGAATCTAGCAAGTACATAACGTGTATCAAAGGTGAAAGCACTGGTAGCAACAGACGTGCAAACTGCACAACGTCACATCACTTGGCATCTGTAGACAATAATCTGTACACAATGTCGCGTCAAGTCACCGCAAAACACGCAGTATCCAGCATGCTGCTTGTGTGCAAGACTCCACAATCATTATGATCACATTACCGTCTTTTACTGTGGCACATTCAGCCAATATACAACTCATTCGCTAAATCACATGAATCACACTGAATCAGTGAATCAGACGAAATTATATGAAATTTGTTAACAATAACGCTGTAAAACTATGTGTCAGTTAACGCAAAGTATGTTAAGGTAGTACCCGGTTAATTGTGATTAAAAATAACTTGCAATGCAAAGACAAAAAACTACAAACCAGCTAAAATTCAACAAAAAAAACAGAAATTGGACTTTGCAAGTTTACCAAATGAATGAGCTTCTTAGCTCAGATAAGTCTGTAGTATACGTTAACTATTATAATTCGTAGAATGTGAAAGATTCTGGATTACCACGCACAGTAAACAGCATTAATAGACACATATACATGGGCGGCTGTATAATATAACCAGGTGTTGAGTTTACATTTTTTGCGTAGACTTCAAGGGAATGTTAGTGCATAATGTTATGAAGCACACCTGAATAACAACCTGTTAGTTACCTGCACAAGCTCATCACTCAGCCAGAAGCAAAGCACACATAGAGCTGTGATTGTATTGTTAGTCAATACCTGACAGAGCCTCAATCAGCTCGGCAGACCCACGACTGCCGTGACATTTGCTGTTTGGACGAGTCATTTTGTCGCCGCAACATGACGACAAAATTCTGTCAATCTATGGTGAAACGTTTGCACAACATGAATGACCTTCTTGACTTTAACAAACATTATTACACGACATATGCAGCATATTTCAAAATATTCGCCAGCCAGAAGTTTGCAGTAGCTGCTATCACCCTCCAAGGTTATTCAAGGTCATCACATGTTTCGATAGAGGACATGCAATTTCCTATTAATGTTTGATAGTAAGTGTAGCTCTATAGTGCAACATTTCCAAGACACAGCCGCTAATTAGTCAAAAATTGCGAATTTTTATACCCACTTGTATTTATGGCCCCCATTAGTGGTGCTACCACTGGAATTTCAGAACACAGTTTGGTTCATAGAAAGCTAGAATGATGGAGCTACCAGAAAGCAGAAGAACTTCGACGATATGTTGCCATTTTGATACAATACTGGACCGTGACAGACAGAACGACAAAGAGACGGCACCTTGGGACAGCATATATGCGCTACACACAGCCTTACATGGTAAAAATGTTAAGTGGGTGAGGTGTTTTTTTCGGAACACACACTTAATTCTAGCAACTATTAAGTCTCTGCAAAATTCTGTGTAATAGAATTTGTTCCTGACTGACGGTAATAAACTATATACAATACTGCATTACCATCTGTACACAGGTAATGGTAAATGGTATTACCTGTGTACAGGTAATGGTGAATTGTTACCTGTGCCCATTCTTCAGTTTCGTCAACAGCTGCTGAGTGGAACCTGTTGCCATCTCTAGCGGTCGGCCTGCGGTGTGTGACGGGCAATGACTGCGAGGCATCGGTGCATGTGGTTGCCATGCACGGCATTGAAGAACGTTTCACGCTAACATCGCAGCCAACTGATGTTACGTGTTTCTGATTAGAGCGATGTGAATGTACTTTACGCACTCCGTAACTCTTACGTTTACCAGCTACTGCTGCACCCTTTGTGAGACCTACAACAAAGCATCACTCATAATTTCACACATTAACATCCACAGACAGCTGCCCATCAACAAACGTTCAATGAATATCAGGTCAGATGCAACTGAGCCTCGGAATATACAGGGTGGGCCAAATTAAGTGACACCACTTTGCATTTTTGCTTGTAACACATGAATGCATCCACAAAATTTTATGATTTTTGGCACATATAAACTACATAATGCAGAAAATAAGATGA
>Ga0056114_1000708_pt1 | contig 12792 bp, 6 predicted proteins | sample WorMetHERISLAND1_FD_77005 | JGI IMG/M metagenome (GOLD analysis project Ga0056114, IMG submission 77005) | Marine gutless worms symbiont microbial communities from Max Planck institute for Marine Microbiology, Germany - Olavius loisae HERON... ...
AATAGTAACTTTTGCTCTAGGACGCACCGTTTAGCCACAATACATAACGTAACAGACGACGACGACGACGGACGCAACACTGTACCAATAGCGCGACCGTAAGTACGGTCGGCTAAAAATGATTTAGTTGAGGTGTTTGGAAATTTCTTAACAGTCTATAACTTTTTGTAGATTATGTTAAAGTGTATGCTGTCATTGATAACGAACGATATTTAACTTCATGTGTTACAAGATTGTTTAAATATATTAAAAAGGTGGTCTGAAATGTTGCAGCTCGACCTATCACTTCATAAATGTCTTATTTTGCATATTGGAAATGACGATGAAAAGAATAGTAGTTTGTGTCAGTTGTATAATAGTAGTAAAGTAAAGTCCTTTCCCGAGCCTCAAGGCCCATAGGGCGACGCTGATCTCCGTTTCCTTAGCCCTCAGCCGGACACCAGCCGAAGCCGCAAGACCACGGATACGGGGCTAGTGCATCGCGTGATATGCCCGTTTACTCCCCAGCTTTCGCCGGTACTCATTAACCGACCCCGGAGGGATGGCACGCTGAGTTGTATAATGGGGCACAGTTATCCTTAAAATGTAACTGTCAACAGCAAATTGCAATCACCGAGCCTGGAAACAACACAAAAATTATACAGCAAAGCTGCAAAACAAAACTACCCTGGTTCAGTCACCCTTTATGACGCTTGGCCAGGTTACGAGGTGGGCTTGTTCTACACTGTTCCCAAGCCCACACGGGGCTCGGAAATGACGCATTCAATAGATCATATATGACTTCCTATTAATGTTCAGTAGTAACTATGGCTATGTCTTGCACCGTTTTTGACATACTAGATTTCAAAAAAGCTGCAACCTTGAAACATGGCCTAGGGGGTCACTCAAGGTCATTGGAAATGACATTATTTGATAGAGCGCATATGACTTCAGCATGATGTCAGCTTATGCTGTCATAGCTCGACAGCACAAATGTATACCATTTTCCACATCCAGAATAGGGGCACCTGTATAAAGTTGAATCGCTGGTGATGATAGCCTCCCAAATTTTCACATCTTTACATCACCAAAAATTAGTGTTTGGGCTACCATATGGTGAAAACTGCACGATCCTAGTTAACAAACACAATACCTATTATTGCACTAAGCACAGCCGATGTGTGGCAAAAATGAGAGGCCACTAACTGTGTAGGTAGATGATTACTGTAAATACCTGAATACAAGCCAAGTCCCAAATGCTTGACGGCCTCGATTAAAGGACATGATCTAATTGTACTGGACTTGAAAAGAAGCTGGACTTAAGCTATGTAGGCATCAAACACATGCTGGCTGTCCAGGATTGCTTATTGATTGAGCATGGTTTTACGTCTGCACCGACACAATATAGGTTATACGGATTGCTTAACCGCCATTCATTGACGAATACTACGACGGTGAGGAGGATGATAGTGTTCATGACAATTAGCATGCTGAAACTAGGCACCTTACAAACTCTTAAATGGTTATGCGAAATGTACTGTGAGTGCAACATTGTCTTATTCTCAATTTTAAGACGAGAGAAATGCATGGTTTCATGCTGACTACGGTGTGCTGAGACAGAACGTACTGAAATAGAAGCCAGATCCCGAATACAATCCAGTGTGGTATGAACTAATCTATACACAGTAGAAAAAAATCGTTATTATACAGTTTTATTCAGTTTTAAAATGCCCAGTGAATTTGCTTTTCAAGCGAATGCACCGACTGAACAGCAGATAAATCAGCGACACTGTCACACGTAAATTAAATAACGCAGAAATTCATGCGAGGAACTGTTCAAAGAAAATAGCCTAGTAGTTCCACTAAAACATTGCTACTAACAACATAACATCAAACAAAATAGATATGCCACAATGACGAGATGAATCAGTCAGTCAGTAACCAGCAGTAGAATACCGAGTATAAATAACAATATTCTCATAGTAATCAACGGTTACCTTAGCCAACAATCAACCGATACAGCCTGAGTTTGTCTGTCTTATTATTCCAAAATACGGGATCAGTTTTCATTAAAATTTTGTGGGTACCAAGAGGCCTTGATCGTTGCGAGGTTCCAAAGCAGAGGCCTTGGGGCTTAAAATAATGACCGGTATGGGTGACTCGCCCAAGTGACTGGGTCAACTGGGTGTATGTTTTATAGGCCGTACCAAGTTACCAACTGTCCATGCCAGAAACTTGGTTCAATATCGGTAAATCTTGGCAAAGGTTTATATTTGCTCAGTGCTCTATTATCGAATTAGCCTTAGAATGGTTCCATTTGGTCCGATGACAAGCGGCGCTGGTTGGGCCTGTGGCTGGGCAATCACCTGAACGCCGCTCGGTATCACGTTACGTACGCCGACGATCCTGCCCGTCGGAAGTTGGATCAATTGCTGCTGTGGTTGCTGGCCGGCAATGGCGTGGACTGGGACGGCTTGTAGTGGCAGACCAGCAGGTCGCAGTGCGGCTAGAGCCGGCGACCCGGCAGCGATGTGGCCCGGAAGTAGTTGAACTAGCTCGGCCGCTCTCTGCCGCTGTGCCGCGACCACTTGTGCCGCTGCGACCTGCTGCCGTAACTGGGCCTCGGCTTCGGCCTCTTCCTGTGCCCGAGCCAGTGCCAGTGCGGCCGGAGACATCGCCAGTACAGTCGGCGTCTGGCTGTGCTGAAGGAGTGGAACCAGAGACGGCTCGAGACCAACCAGACTGCTACCAGCAGCCGGTATCATCTGTATGGGCACAATACTGGGGCCAAGGGGCTGTCCCACAAGGTGCTGCTGAGGAACATGGATCACTGGTGTTGACAGAATTGTACCAGCCTCGTCAAGGTATGCCTGGTCACCCAGCTGATCCTCCAGCACTGCTTCGGCACTTTCTTCTTCTTCGTCCTCCTCCTCATCGTCGATGTCCATGCCGGTTTCTTCGCGGATTCGTTGCCGACGTGCGTGGAGTTCGGCCTGTCGTCGCAGTGCCCCGTACATCTCATCCTGCTCCGGTGGAATGAACGTCGCCGGCTTCAGTGTTCCTACGTCGAGCATCTGCGGTATCGGGTCCTCGTCGCCGGCGATATCATCCTCCATGTCGTCAGCCGGCGGAGACGGTGGTCCAGGTCCTTGGCTGTGACCAGTAAGCGAAGCCGGGGGCGGGGGCGGCGGTGGCATGCTTCTGAACACCAGAGGGTCATTGGGACCAATACACTGGAACTTTGCAGTCGGCGGCAGTGGGATATCCTGCTTATGTGCTAAAGGGTGATTACTCGGTAGGACAGGACCAATGAAAGAGAGTTTATTAGCCACCTTAGGATTCTCTAGTACTGGTAATGGAATGCTCTCCATGTGTTCCTCAGGGGTCGGTATACTCTTTACATCTTCGACAGCTGAGTCGGTGCCAGCTTCTTTCGACTCTTCAGCAGTAACTGGCTTTGACTCACGCAACTCAGTACTGTTACCGCCACTGTCTGACGGCTCTTCTGGTGCCGCTGCTGGTTTAATACTGTTCAAACTGTCCTTTGTCTTATCTGTCTTGACTTTACTGCTCGATGTCTTTGGCTGCTGAACTGCTGTCTTTGCTTGTTGCTTTGAATGCGGTTCCACACGTGGTAGCTTCGCCGTCACCTGCGACTGCCAACTGGACCGATTTCTCTGAGGCCTCAGTCGACTACTGGAGTTACGATGATGTGGGGAACACGACAGGCTTGATGATCGAGACCTGGAGTAAGAGCGTGAGCGCCAAGGTCTTCGGCGAGAGGTGGACCGACTCCGCGAGTATGACCTTGATGATCGGCTGTAATCGGACGCGGTAGAGGTGTACGAACACGACCGCGTGGAGTCATTGGTTAATCGATGTCGGCGACGATATGAACAAGAAGATGAATAATACAAACTACTGCTGCAACTGTAGTTGCTTGCTGACGATGAACTCCGGTAACGGCTTCGTCTATGAGACCTCGCACTGCTGCCGGAAGACCAGTGAGAACCTCGTGATCGGCTGCAGTCCTCTGGACTATGATGCTGCGTAGTCTTGGCACAACTCTGGTCAGATACTGTCGACAACCTGTTCTTTGTGACCTGGCTTGTTTTCCTGTCGTCTGTACTCCGTTCTTTCACTTCTGCCTCACTCTCACTGCTCGTATCCCATCTACTTTTACCAGTCTCTTTCGGTTTACCACTCGTACGTGCTGCCTCGTCGTCAGCAATGGTTGGCTGTGAGCTATGCGACTGACTGCCAGAGGCAAGCTTCAGAGACATTCCCTTGGCACCTGAAACAGTACGCTTTTTCGACTGTGCTAAGTGAACAGCTGAGTTTGGCTTCGTTGTTTCATCTATGTGTGCTGCAGATCTCTTTGTCTTCTTACCGTGCACTCCTTGATCCGATGAATTCTTCGCCTTTTGTGTGTGTTCTTTACTCGTCTCCGACTTGTTTGCTGCATACTTTTTCGGTTTTTTACACGACTCTGTTTTCTCCTTATTGAGATCCAAACTGTCTGTATCTTTATGTCCAGCTGTTGAGCTCGCTGTGCGATCTTCTGTCTTTTCAGTCTCATTTTTCTTGCGTTTCTTCTGATGCTTATGCTTCTTTGACTCAACTTTGCTGTCGACATTTTGCTGCATGCCCGAGTGAAGTTTACGGAAATTAAAATACAGCGGGTTGCAGCTGTAGACCAGTTTCGGCGCCAGTCTAGTCTCCTGGACCATTTCACGCGGCCAATCCAACTGCATTGCATCATTACCAGAAGTCACTTTGATAAAACTATCGTATAATTTAATCCGGTACGAATCATCAGATTTCAGACTTTGTAAACGCTCAGCATCCACCACTTCGGTCTTCATTCCGGAAACCGTCGGGACCGTTATCTGATCTTTGGCTTCCGTTTTATGACCCTCATCAGCGGCGACTAACTGATTGTCCTTGGCATCCACAACTAATCCCCAACCCGTTGCCGCATTGATCATACCTTTGGCATCTGAACGTTTGGACTTAAAGTTCTGATCCTTGAGCAGTTCCTCTTTCCACTCCGATATCCTCTCCTGCAAGGCCTTCCGACTACTTGTGGTTCCAGTCTCCAGTTCAGTCTGTCCATCCTTGTTCTTCTTCATACGCTTCAGCCGACGAAGCTTCAGCAGTTTACGGTTCACCTCTTTCGTGTTGTCGTCAGGCATGTCAAAGACCGACGCTCTCGTGAGACGCGGACCCAGTTTTCGATTCAGGAGAACGGTTATCGGCCCGATACTTGTCTTTGCATGTACAGCATCGCCACTCCGAACACCAGGCACAGACTCGTCCACTTTACTCACTGTATCTGCTTTCACTCCTTGGCTGTCAGTGGTTTGTTTATCGCATAATGGAGATTTCGGCAACGGAATTGCGTCCAGTGTTGGTTTCGAACCACTGGCCACTGGAGTTCCTTCTGCTGTTGTATTAACAGTCGCCGATGGCAACGGGATGTTGGCAAATGCATCTGGAACTGAATCCGTTGACTCTGCGTCTGACTGGTCATCGTCCAGCTCTATGCTGTCAACATCCAGCAAACAAGTCTGGTAACAGATTAATTGGCATATATTTCTGTGCTAATAGTACATGAAAGGTCCTCGCCTGAAAACCCTGTCAGCTTGAGATTCAACAAACATTAAAAATACTTAATGCATATTCAAAAACGACTAATGACAAAAACGAAAAAAAAATGCTCTGAAAGCAAGAAACCCCTTGTACGACTGTTGTTCATCAATTTTCCTTCTGACAACCATTCATTCTGTTGTGAGAATATACTGCAGTATAACTACAGCAGTAAGAACATTAAAGTACTTTTACACAAATACAAATGCATGATCTAAACAGCTTTTTATCAGGTTAGACTGCATCGATTGGCTTTCATCACATATTTTGTAATCCAGACTCCAGACTGGTACATTACTAGTTGCATAAAAGGCACAACTTCAGCCGTCATGTGAAATGGCCAATATTATACCTGATGTCTGTCCTTGTCTTGGCGATCTCATCAATCCGGTTCAGCGCCTTTAGCTTCTCGTGGCGATCGTCGCTTGATTCCAGAATCTTCAGAAGTCCCTCCAGTTCACTGCCCTGCATTGTGACGAACCAAACAACCAGACCACTGGCCTGATATTACTGTAAAAACTTTATATTTCACACTATAATACATGAATTCAATTTTGTTTCTGATATTTTTCGCAGGTTCAATCTTCACAAAGAGACTGAATACAGTAATCACAGTTAATTAACCCTTTAACGCCCACTGTTGCCATATGGGTACAGCTACAGGTATAAAGCATCCTGTGCCAGACCAGGTTAAGCAGCAGTCAATTGTCAGAGTGCCCGGATGTCAAAAATTACAATTGACTGCTGCTTAACCCAGTCTGGCACAGGATGCTTTATAGCTGTACCCATATGGCAACAGTGGGCATCGAAGGTTAAACAGCTGAACTACAAGTCTTCAGTGACAATAATCTTTCCGATGTGTGAACATTGCAGCACACTAGCAAACGTAAATAAAATAAAACAAAAGATCAAAGTGGCTTAGCGATGGGCTAGTTGCAAGCTCTAATTGCCACTGAAAAATATCGGTAAATGGTCGTTATCTTGTGACAAATAATTTAGTCTTTCCGTTATTTGTTGCAAAAATTAAGAAATCGACTGTTGATAGCAGGCATGCCGCAGCATACAACATGCTGTGTATACCGACCGGATCAGAAAGATGATCCGAGATGGTTTCAGTGGGACGGCAGACATCACCTTGTGAACACTCACTGACTTCACCGACATTCACAGCTGTCTCCACATCCTGTAAACACCATCAGCAATCAAACTCATCTACACAGTACGAAGGAATCATATATACCACACGGTAAAATGACATGCTAAACCAAACCCTAAGTAGGGTGTAGATTTATGTACTGACCTCTAACGATCTGAATGTGTCAATAACGAGAAATCAATGTCTTAAAGTGATTCTGAAATGAAGACAGTGACAGAGTCTTTGAATGAATCAGGCAGACATGTGGTGGTAGCACCAACTAATGTACTATATAGGTTGTCAGCCAAAACCGAGGCACATCCAGCTGACCATGAAAGATTATCAGTGTCTTATGGTTTAACATTAGTCAAACATATCTTTTCAATAGTTGCCTGTCTGGTTCGTTTAATATGTATGGTAAACAACAAAGATGGTGCATTCTGTAAAGATGCAGAACCTTGCAAAGGTCAAACGCTGTCAGCTTTCTAAACTCTGACAATTCTGCACAGTTAGTGACCTTGTTTACTTACGTACTTTTTGTTAACATCACAAGCATTATTCTCTACATGTAAAACTGCGGCACTTTTATGACCTTTATATTTATCAGTGAAGTTTATAAATGTTCATACTACTTACTCGTAGCATAATTTTAGTCTCCTCGGCATTAAATTTATGCCCAATCTGTTTTTTTGTGTGCTTGCCATCTGAACCCATGACAACAATGACCATAACACTGTAGAGAACTATTAATACACCATGTCTACAGTCAATGCAATGCAATACGACGCAATTAGCAAGTTTACGTTTGCCCAACTCTAATAGAAAACTATCACGAAGAGGTCATGAAATCGCAGAACAGTTCAGTCATGAGTCGACACAGAAAATGGCAATAGAAAGTGACGTATTTCAAACAGATGGTGGCAGACTGTTCCAGGAGGTGTTAAGTAAGTAAGTAAGTAAGCAAGAACGATTATAGTGTCCAAAGCAACTAGAGTCACTGCGCAGGCACTGTACAATCACAGGAGGAAGCGGTAAAAAATGTTGAGTTTTAAGCCGGGACTGGAAGACTGCTACGGAAGGTGCGGAAGTCACAAAATCTGGCAGACTGTTCCAGACACGTGCAATGGTGACCGGCAAAGCTCCGGCAAAGCTTGGTCACCAACAGTAGGGAGTCGGGTGCGGCTGACAATCAGTGATGAAGATGAACTGGAACTGAGTCGCTGACAAGCCTCGACATCTGCCACCTGACAAAGCTCGTCAGTAAGGTATGAACCCATGTTGACACTTGTACACGAGGTCTGCATGTTTGAGTGCAATCCGCTCTGAAGCTTGACGAAAGAGCGGAGTGATGTGCTGGAACTCTGATGAGGAAAATATAAGCCGAGCGGCGGCGTTCATCACTGACTGCAGCCGTGGCAAGAGATGTGATGAAATGCCAGCGAGTGTCGAATTGCTATAGTCCAGCTGTGAGAGGACGAGAGACGACATCAACGACTGAAGAACAGATCTCGACACTGACCGACGGATAGTCCGCAGTTGACGCAGAACCGAGTAGCAGGCCGATGCCGTTTTTGCGACGTGAGACCAGCATTTATAATCAGCGCTTCTACAGCCACCTCTGCACGTCACAGCTGATTAGACCAGTGAGTCGAAATAAGATCTACTTGACGCATTACGAACATCCCAGATTCAGTTCTTTGACTGTAAGTTGACAGGAAAAAATCACAAATCATTGCCTCTCCCTCAGAAAAATGCCTAGTGACTACATCACTGCCATAATCTTCGCTGTTTTCATTACTGAGCAAATCATAAAAACGGGGTTAACAAAATATCGCTACTGCCGAATGCATGAAAAGCTAAGTCAGACGGTTTTATAGGACCATCAAGCAGGTGCACTGCAAACTCACCGGATTCTCAGATGATTTGAGACACGAAGCAACTGTCTCATCGTCTTCACCAGCATCAGCAGGAACATTATCTACACAGAACACAGAGTAATTCCAGTGAACCAAACAGTGAACAAGGTGAACTTGTTACAGAGCTATGCAGCCGTCCTGTTCCGCCGACCACATCTGAACACCTTTCAGTATCAAGCTATCACATAATAGCGACTGATAAACAAATGCCAAACAACAGTATAAAATTACTGTCGAGTACCAGAAAAAGACACCAATAACTTTGCAGCGGTATCACAGTACACAGGTGAACACGGAATACAATGGACACACAGACACAAAACCACAACACAAACACTTGACCACATGAAGGGATGTTAATCCCCATCATACTGTAAAAACACCGGCAAATTAAAAACCGGGTGAATTAAATAGAGCAAAACCCCCTTTTCGTAGGTCACTATCAATAAATGTTCAATTTTCTGTCCATCTTAATCATAGATATGTTTCTGATAAATATTACTGTAACGTAAAATTTAATAAGAAACAACACTTCTCGGTTGTTAAATGTAAGCTGAAAATAATTTCTGTGGATGCCAATTATCATTCAAATGGCACAAATTTAGAAAAGGAATGATGCCCAGTAGCACTTACCATTACCAACCCAATAAATTAACATCCCTATCAAAAAGGAGATCTTGATAAGAAACGCTAGGTGACTCTCGATAAAGCTTGCATACTAAAACACTGCTAACATTTCAATCACAAAAAACGTTTCCAACAGCAACGAAACTTATCGCAAAAAGTGTTGAAAAAGCCTGCATAACCCATGCAATATATCAAGCTAAAATAATGCACAATGCAAACTGAAACGACGGTACCATAATAAGCCACAAATTAACAATACACCAATTACTTAAAAGTAGTGTTAGGTAACATGCATGGTCTCCCAAGTAGTGTTAGGACAGATGAAATTAGTGAAAATCATGTAAATTAAGTTGGTTAGGGTTTTGCGACATTTTAGGCACGCAAATAGTGGCTATATCATGATGAAATTAGGTTGGAAATAACAGGTGTACTGTACCGCTAGTACAATTATAATTTGCATTCAGCATTTGCTGAATAATGACCATTGTGAAAAAGTTTCCAAAAAATCTGTGATCTCATGAATTGTCTTTGCATGTGTTATGTACACTGTTAGCAATGAATTTGTTCAGAAAAGTTAGTAGAATGCACCGATACTCCGAAAAGCAATAACAATCTTGCCAACATCGATGCTTACGTTACCGGCATTTCCTGCATGGACGAACACAATCGAAATATTGTACAACAAAACCATATGATTAATTGAAAGATATTGCAACTTTAATAACATCGCAACAGAACAGCTACAACAATCATTCAATCGATTTATCGTCCTTATGGAAGGAAAATAACTTGCGTTGACCAAGTAAATCGATAATTTGCCATCACTGCTCTCCATTCAAGGCTGATCTTTTTTTAATAAATGCCCACATTTAGCACTAACTACTGTGGCCTTGTTTATAACAGTTTCTTCTTTCTTCTTGCATTCCTTTCAAATGCTTCCTTCCGATACCTGCCTCCAGGTTTAATGCACTCCACTTAATTAATTCAGTACCTCTTTTACTTACTCATAATAATGTTAATATTCAACTAGGACTAATGACTATTTGTATTTGATCACAGCGCATTATAGAAATGCTCTTACATACTTACTTGCCATGAGCCATTAATTTCAGTAATGCAACAGTCATGCCATTGGCCAAACAAAAAAAATCAACTAATTCAAAATGAAATTCTTTAAAGAAAACAACATTCTTTGATTATTGTTGACGTTTCGGCTTCGACTGGAGCCTTCGTCGGAACGGTCTGTCTAAGATATCAGGAAGGAGCAAGACAAGTCGATGAAAAGAGACGAGGGGTCTTACCAACTCTCCCACATCTACGACATCCTGTTCACCCCGAAACTGAGCGGCAAACGGTGATTAGACAGACCGTTCCGACGAAGGCTCCAGTCGAAGCCGAAACGTCAACAATAGTCCAAAAAGGTTGTTTTTTTAAAGAATTTCATTTTGAATTAGTTTATAGTTCAACCTATATTTAAAGACAATACAATCAACATTACAACAAAGGTCAATGAATGTGTCAGATAAGGTTGCTTCGTCTGACCTGTATTCAAACATTAGTTATTGGGTTTGTTCCCCAGTAATAAGTGAAACGAAAATTAAAATTTTTACATTTCCATTACTTTGTTCTACGAATTTTATGTAGCAGACTGTAATACTGCCATGATCACACAGCCATGATGATACATCATTAAACACTGCAGTTTCAACGACACACTGCTTCTAAAATATGGAGCTATGAAACCTGAAACTGTTAAGTATGAACTATTCTATTTATTTCTAAACAGAAAACAGCTTAAAAGAACATGGCTCGCCAAAAACGCATTAATATCACAATTACTACTGTTGCCATCTATCACATATTATTACCAGCATAATTATCGACTTATGTCATATCATAGTACATAAGCACTGATTTCCTAGCATGCATGCTCAGTGCTCACATGCCATTAATACTGAGATATCAAAAAGTATCAATGTACCTTATAACAGCAACTTGCTATTTTTTGCAATTTAATGGAAACGCCAATATACAGAAGAAAACAATGCAAAGTATTTATATAAACGGTTGCTTTTGCAACAAATGACTGTCATGTTTGCCCTATAAATAACAAAGTTACAAGCTGATGATAATGAGGTTACAATGACGTTTCTTGTGTCATTTCAATGTACCATATTTCACTTAAAACTCATGTAAAATTAAGTGGGAAAATAAATAAATCCAAATAGTCCAGCTGAGAAATCAGAACGCACAGCACTGGCGAGTTAACCACAGCTACTAAAAATAAATGTTCTTATATATCATTCATGCAGACAAAAGCTGTCCAGAGAACGTTAATGCAGAACCAAAAAAAGCCACCGAAACAAGCTACAAAAACAGCTACTTAGTGTAACAACTGTAAATTAGAACAATCAAACCACAACATAAAATATTTAGTCAAACACAACTTTAGCGAGAAGGGTGCAATAACGCTGAAATTAACTAAGTGGTAAACGGGACGTAAACAGTGAAATAAAATAAATCCAATATTATATACAGAAATGATAAAGCGATATAACTCTCCACAGTCTTAGTGTGTACCCATTATGTGTATAAGAAACACTAAAATTTTTCATACATGTCGACTGGGAAATTAAAACCAAGCATATAAATGAGCAATCAGTGCAGCAAAATGCAGTGCCATAGCAAGACTAAAGCAGTGCACATGTCAGGAAAAAGTCAACTACTGGCATAACGACCTAAAAACGGCATCAGCGGAAGAAACTGCCAACAGAATGCATTTATAGAAACCTCCATGTCGTTTTTGCTAAATAAATCCATGCCGCGAGGTAAACATTCTGTAACCATTGATATAAAATACAGAAAACACTTTGCAAATTAATAAGTACTTTATAGCCAGGCATAAATATTTATGCATATGTCAACATAGTATACAGTAACAGAATGATGTCTCCCATATGTGGTAATCAGGATTTTATTAAACAGCAAATTATGCAATCTAGTAATTTGTAAAAAAAAAGTCATCAGAAATTTGTCTTAAATCAAGTACTTAAACTTAACACAATGGCATTTTAGAGTTAGTTCAACTTGATTAAAATTTACTCAAATTAACTATATTTATCACCTACTTAATTATTTCAATAAAAAATTTGATAAGCAACTAAATTCAGGCATGTCTATGAATCAAGTTACCGAAGCTAGCAGAAAGCTGTCATCAAACTAGCTCATCTGGCAGACACAATGAGTGACTTTAACGTTTGACTTAGCCTATCGCTCAGCCTTTCGCTGAGCTAAAGTTCGGTCTAAGTCCAGACTTAAGTCAAAAAGTAAAGTGATTTCGCTGAGCGAAAGACCTAGGCCAAATTTACGGTCTAAGTACAGACTTAGACCGAAGTTAAGTTGAACTTTGGTCTAAGTCCGGACTTTAGCGTTCAGATTAAGGTTTCGCTCAGCGAAAGGCTCAGTGAAAGGCTAAGTCAAAAGTTA
>Ga0056114_1000709_pt1 | contig 12790 bp, 8 predicted proteins | sample WorMetHERISLAND1_FD_77005 | JGI IMG/M metagenome (GOLD analysis project Ga0056114, IMG submission 77005) | Marine gutless worms symbiont microbial communities from Max Planck institute for Marine Microbiology, Germany - Olavius loisae HERON... ...
ACATAATATAGTATCATTAAAATTAAAATATAACCACGGTACTACCGAGTACCGCGGTATTTTTTCACGGTACTTACCGTGGAGCAAAATCAGTGGTACCGCGCAACACTAGTACGCACGGCGCACATAACGTAAGCAATCATCGTACGTTATGTCATCACTACGCACTTGTTTACATTGGATACGTTTCCGGTGTGTTAGTGCAGTGTGCTAACCACGGATGTATATATATATTCTTGTGGTGCTAACAGTGCAGTTAGCGTGTTATGTTGACGGATGACACTATTCATCGCATTAGTCTCGATAACTGTTAAAGCTCTTTAATGATATGGACTCTTCACCGGATCATGTAAAACAGCGGCTGGGTGCAATAGAGAACTATTTACAGCATACTCCAGTCTATGAACAGTTTAAGCAGTTATGTTCCGAATTAGTGGCTGAAAATGACCTTCCATACAACCCTTATCCTTGGCTGATCAACAAGTTCCAGATTATTGCGCAGAGGTTGAAGTGTAATAGCCTAATATGTTTTCTATTTGACTGTACACTGAAATATACAGGGTGGCCCAAAGAAGTAAACCACAAACTTTAGTCCATATCGTCGCCAATGACCGATTTTCAAATTTGTTTCACTGGCATGTTCTGTGGCAAATTTGTAATAAAATGGTTACTAAATATACCACCCCAGCTTACTTTTTTGGGCCACCCTGTACAATGTACCGTAAATTTTCTAGCAGAAGCCCCCAGTTTCTGTCAGAACAAGCTTCCCCCTCCCTTCCGTTTGTATTAGAGAGTAGAGACCCATCTTTTATTCCGTCTAGTTGGCATACCAGGGTAATAAACTTTTTCTATGTATGTGCACAATTGCAGTTCTGTAATGCGTTCAAGCATAATCCATCAAGAAAAAACAAACATGGTAATGGGCCAATGGCTTAGCTGGAAATGTTTTACAGCTTTTTCATTGGTTGATTTCTTGTCACGCATGCATGTTTCTGATTTCACTTTTATTGTGTAGCCTTATATCTTTCTTTTTTTGTACAAGATTGCAGTTTTTTGACCAAGTCAGTTATTTATAAAACAAAGTTTTGTGGAACCTATGGTATCAAGGAACAAGTTGGCTTAGAATAGGCTAGGCTAGGCATCCCCTCCAAACTGTATATTTCCCTCGAAAAAATTCGATATCTTTTGTGTGAAAATAATGCAGTTTGGTGCATATTTGCATGTCTCTTTTGATAATAAAACATCTTATTGGGCTGGGCCAACATGAATGGGGAAAAAATACTGATCTGATATAGAAATTGAAAGAATTTCTGAGCTTGTTGCTATGCCTGACTGATCATGTGGTTGACAATGTTGACTGATGCCAGCGTCCAACTTTGTCTGTGTTTCAGATGACGATGCACAATGCTTATAGAGTGCGTGCATGGCCAGCTTAGCTGTTATATATAATAAGATAGATGCATTTCAGATTTTTTATTACTTACCTATGAAACTTAGAAATTAATTGATTGCATTCATGTATGTGTGATCAGTTTGCAATAAATTTTTTTGGAAAATGTTACCAGAGGTGAGTGTGTGTGTGTCACTGTGTGTGCATATTGATGTATGCATTTGTGCTAACTGCACCTGCATTTTGTCTGTGCTGTGTCTTGTGTCATGAAGGTATGAAATTGATAGCGCTGGTGAGAGCCACGATGAAATTCTCAGCTTTCTCAGTACGTGTTGTTTGCATTTTGTTACATATTCTGTGTGATATTGTTCTTATATCAGGGATGTTAAGTCCTCAGGGTGAGTAAGCCACTTTTTGAATGCCCCACCCCTATTCCAGCCAAATTTGGAGTGTTCTTTTTGGAGTATATCATGTCGTTGGGGTCTGCAGAGAGTGAACACCCCAGGCTAACTCACTGAAGTTATTTTTGCATAATTCCAACCTATGTGATCACGATATCTCAATGTCACAGACAGACAGATGGACAGACAGGCGACTTGCCATAGCAATACCGCACTGTGCTTAGCATCACATGGTAAAATGTATTTGCAAAGGTAACCTGAGAAAATGCAAGTGTCTATAAAGCTTAAATGCCATGTTTTCATGCTTTTGGCTGACGCTGAATGTACCGGTATATGAAGAAGTACTGTGTATGGAATATTATCACTAGGCTAGATTCACAGAAGGAGTTATTTTGAAGCACAGCAGTTTGTCTAAGACATTGCAGATGTTTAGGTCACCTAGACATCAGACTAGGTCCATGTCAGCATTTCAGTGGTGTAGTTTCATATTAAGAATTACTTTTTCATGTAGTCAGTGACAAGGTTGTCTGCTGATGTCAAGGAGGTGCGGTCGAGTCTGCCACAGACAGCAGTGGTCTGTTGGCATCACTTGTTCATCCGGTTGGATGTGACTTCATCTGGGGTCTGAAGAATGTGGTTCAAGCAGTTTCAGCAGCCCAGCTATGGAGCTACCGATGGCTGATTGAAGATATTACACCCAAACCCAAGAACCTACTGCCGTCACATCATGGATACTCAGTCAGTTACTTCAGACATTCTTGCAGTATCTTAGACTGTACTGTAAATGTCAATGTGAGTTGATTTTGTGCATTTATCGCACGGTGCCTCTAACGCGTTTGATGCATGAAATGAAAAAGCACAGCAGAACGCATTGCTTTTCAAGTGCCTAAACGATCGTCTGTTCAGACAGCTTTACTGGCTTCCTGTTTGTCAACGATCTACCGGCTGATATCACTTCAGCACCGTCTCTTCTCACCTTCAGAAAACGACTAAAACTGTATGTTTTGACTTTAATACCCTGGCAAAGTTTTATTAACTGTTTCTCTGTGTGGTCCTTGTGGTATCAGCTTGTTACTTAGGCCACCTTAAAAAATTTCTTGATTGATTGATTGATTGATTGAATCGACTACAAACTGGCTGTTCTCATATACAATATCCTCAGTACATCCACACTGTCTTAGCTCAGCCGTAAGATCAGACTCCGGGAATCTGCCCGCCATCTCCACTGTTCCGCTGCACCGCTACTGTACAGGCCGACCACCGGAATCCGCTTTGCTGATCGTATTTTCCATTGCACATCACCCACCGTTTGGAGCTCTCGAGTTTCTGACATTACAAGTAGCTGCTCATTGACAGTGTTTAACTGTAGTGGTCATGTTGTTAGCCATGACCCATCTTGGTGATACACTTGTTAAATTTTGCCCATGAATCAAAGTGAAACATCTGTATTCTGTGAAAGCGAGACAATTCCTCTGTATTGATTGTCCTGTTTCTGCACTGATTCAGTGTCAAGCCGTTGTGGCTCTTGTCGGTCAAACAGTATTTCATGGTCGCATCTATAAGTCAGTGGATGGCGTGGACTTCAGATTGGAGTTCCTCGTGTCTGGATCCGACATAACGCTGGTCAGTGCAACATGTATACAGGTTACCTGTTTTTGTTTGTAGATTTAGGACAAATAATTTGTTGATGTCTATTTGCTACTTCCACAACAGATGACAGACAGGCAGATTCAGATAGCCTGTACTTTCCAGTATGTAATATGTAAAGCTTGGCTAAAGACGTGTCTACATCTAGTAAGACATGCTGTCTATCTAGACAACTTTACTGTATGCTTGTGAAGTCCTGTCTTTTAGCAGTGGCCTTGTGTAGGCTCAGGAGCATTGTAGATCTCGTTTTCCTGGCTGAGTGTCATAAGAGGTGACTGAACCAGAGTGGTTTTGTTTTGCTGTATTTTGCATTGTTTGATATTTCGAGTTATATGTATTTTATGTATTTTCCTGTACTGTTTTGTTTGTCAATATCAGTCAAGTGATTGGCTGTAAAGACCACTTCTAAAATGGCTCAGATTGTGTCAGATGGGGCGTTAAACTCTATTCCAGCTCCAACTCTTTCAGCAGTGTACAAACACTTCAGTTGGACATTATCCCACGCAATGTTTTTTGGCATATTTTTAATTATTACTGGTCAGACAGTGTGACTAAAATCTGTACAGTATTCTGGCTCTAGTATGCCTCTGTCATGGCTAACAAAGGTTATGCACAAGGCTATTGTACGCAGTAACATTGTACTAAAAACTTTGATGTCTGTTTCTGAATCATGTTTTGAATATATTCGTTTCTGTCATAGACATTTGATACAGGATAATTAATGTCGTGTTATGAAAGTCAAACAGGCCACATGATGTGCATTTGCTAAGTGTGTTCTTTTATAGCTCTGTCTGTTTTTTCTATTTTATGTACGTTGTATGCTTATTGATACTTGGCAAATAAATTCTGTCTGTCTGTCTGTCTCTCTCTCTTTTATTGCGTCTTATGCTTGGTTTGTAGCTGTATGTGCCTGACATACAGTGTTTAAATCTTCATGCTGAATATCTGTGTGCAGGGCATCGATATATTTGTTGATTCTGTCTTTGCTGATATTGTCCGCACAGAGAGTGATGCTAGACATGTCCTTCTTGGTTAGTATTGTGAAATCGTCGTCATCGTGTCATCATCATCATAAATGTATATAAAACTGTCAATTTGCATACTGTGTTACAAGATAAACTGTGAAAACAGTAAAAAGTCAATAAACATAGCACTTACAGTGAATTTGCTGTTATATGGCATGTGCTAACAATGCCGTTTATTATTATTATTATGAAACTGTTTTGTTGTCACAGAAAGTGTCAAAGAAAACGTGATTAGTTGATTGTGTGTTTTTATTTCAGGTGTCTATGTGCCAGTTCAGACTGAGGGTCACTGGGTCAAGAGAATGTGGACGTACAGTGACATTACTAGATCTAAGGTCGGCATCAGAAAATGAATTTCGTAGTTGGTTTGTTTCACAGAAATGCTGCATGAGTTTTTTTTTTAAATTGAAAAATCTAAAAGTGAAGTCTTACCTGCCAGTATTAGGAAATATTATGCTAGTAGCATTTAGTAGCATTATTTTGTAAATAGCTATTCAAATGCAGCTTCGTGGTTATTAAGTGCATGTGTGTGTGTGTGAAGGATGAATTTTGCAGTCGAATCAACGATGCTGTTTGTGGACATCAGCCCATCACTAGTGAGGTATATTTAACTTATGTGTAGGTGATATCATGGTGTGGACTTTTGTTTGTTTGTTTGTTATAGTTATCAGCCCCCTCATATGGGCACTGAGATCTGTAGAACTGGTCCGACCCATTTCCTGGCCATTTAGCATAAAGGCCACTAAACCAGACTTTAGTTTCATTCGGTTTAATATGCACATATGTTAGTAGTTTTCTTGCATGGTTTTTTTTAGGTTTTTGTGTTGTTCTTTTTGTAGTTATGATTATAGTTTTTGGTGTTTTACACCAGTTAAAAGACTGACTGGGAAGATTTTTGTCTCCAAATTGATCTATAATGCGTCGATTGAGACGTTATACATTCTTTTCAACTCAGCTATGGATATTTGCTAGTCGTGGCAGGTAAAATAAAAACTCTCACAAGTTTTCACTGTCTGTGTTCAATGAGTATTCGCTGTGCAACGTGTTCAGTGTTTCTTCAGTGTGGACAGTCAGTGTACAAGATACGCCCGAGGACAGAAACTGTATTCACTGACGTTTGTTCAAGTCGGCGATCGAATTCATGAACTGGATCGGTATTATTCATCCTTTTCCTCTTTTATTATTTATTTTACTATAATCTAATCTGCGCCTTTTGCAAAATAATAGAAATTGTTTGAGTCAGGCTGTTTCCCATTGCTCAGAACATTCTCCGTTCATTCTACCCTAGAAATTTCTTAGCAATAGTTTATAAGAGTTCAACGAATGTATCAAAAGCACTAGATGATGTACAGTAGAGGAATACGTGCGTCTGCGTGCATAACGTCCTTATTTACTTGTACCACATTCACTTTACATTGCTGATATTTTGTGTAATGTAATATAGAGAAGATTTTCGTATCTTTTATTCTTCTGCTCGCCAACATATTAAAACAACAAAAACGTATGATTACCATAGATTCACACAATTCACGGCGGGCCACAAGTTTGAAACTATGACTGACTAGTGGAAACTCCGCCTACTGCATTATCGTGGCTATATGCCTGCTGCCAGTGTGACTGCTTGCATGATTAGGAATCGATAAAAATGTCTCTGATGGTTGAGAAGAAGGAAAACATTTATTGGTAATAATTTGTTACATGACACTGGAATGTTTAACGTGTGTAAGACGTTTGTGAATTATATTGTAAACATAACAACAAATAATCAATAGCAATAAATCATTCAAACTAGCTTGAACAATCCCCTTTTAGTCATGCTCTCTTTATCACTTTAAATGATAAAAGGGTTGTGGCGACACGATTTACGAGCTTCAGTTTAGAATGTCCAATGATGAAGTCCACCAGATTGCTTCTTGTTATTCCAGTATGTAGAATCCGATAACTGCAAATGCAATATTACTTCAAATATCCAGTAGATACGATCAATTCAGATAATTTCACAGTTTGAGATACTTCTCCAAACTGTCAACGAGAAGACTGTATGCAACTCAGTCACAACAAATCTTCCAAAATTGTCTGACTATACAGACAGAATGACTACCTGTAGCTTTCTAACGGTGAAATGAAGAATTCAGCCTGTGTAGATCGTTATATAGTGTAAGTAGTTTGGTCTCAAAAACTCCGAAACTGTGATTTGCGAATTACTTGAGTACAGCCAATCAGTGGAAATGAGATTACGTAAACAAATCTCTTGGCAACATTGTAGACAAACAAGTGATTATATCTGTGTTCAAACAGTTCAATGGTCATCTGATCACATCAATTGATCTTCCCACAGCTAACTCACTACTTGTGGATGTCTGACTAAAATAGTCCAATGTTTCCCGGTGCTTTTCCAGGTCTTTTTGTGACAAACAATAATGCAGCACTACTGTCATCGACTAAATCGTCAGTTTAGTTGTGCCTGCTGCTGTTTATAGTATTATGTCCTATGTGATAATGTTCCAAGGCCAATGTGCCTACATCATATCAGTTCAGTTCACTGGAGTGTTCACCTAATGATGAGGGTGTTATGTGCAGAGTGGTGGAGTTCTCTGATAAGCCGGCTGGCATGATGCTGTATGAAGGAGTATTCTTCAGTCGTAGTCAAGCCGAGTCGTACTTGATCGCTCACAGTCACTCGGTCCCTGATGACAACTTACAGCATCATCACAAATGTACTGTGACACACTCAGAGTGTCTGTTTGCCATCGTTACAAATCACAATTTTGCACTTTTTTCTCTCGGTTTTGTGTTTGCAGTGTCTATTTTTAGACTAGGCAGAACATGTGCAATCTGTTGTTTTTTTATAGTAGGAAGTTGATTGGCATATAACCAATTCATTGTCTCTGACAATTGACGTACCCAAAAGACATAATCACAAACCTATAATCAAATCTGGGCTGCATAATGAGAGTAGCTTTCTAGTGTGTCTTTTCCGACTCTTTTATGTATTTTTGAAATTTCTTATATATCTTGTTTGTATATTCTGCAGTTTGTCAGCCCCTCTAAATGAATATATGACGTGATCAACGATACGATATGATCAGAGACGTCAGTGCCCTGTTGTCTGTTGTGTCTGATGTTGCTGTCGTTGTGTCAGCTCGTCGTCATGTCGCGATCATGCTACCACCGAGTGACAGTTCCTTGCAGAACAGAAGTGCTGCTGGCAGGGTGTCGTTGTCCAGTCACGCCGAGCTCCATGCTCCAACTGAAGATGATTGTGCCAGCGTCGACGCTGTAGTGTCTGCCGACTCCAGACAGCTAGTCATGTAAGATGTCGCTCAGTGTAATGATGTAATAAATGTCATTTTGTAATTTGTAGCTACAGTCAGTGAAACTCGGAGTGTTGAATCTTCAGGTTGAGGCAAGTCCAGAAATCAGTTATTAAAGGTGCACTCAGCGGTCGCCCCTTTTCCTTAACCTTACCATCCAGGACAGGCATATTACTGCCTAACGTTGAGGTTTATCAGCGACCCAGGGGGAGAACTTACCACTGAAGCAAAATTTACCGCTCCCCTAATCAAGCATCATTAGTCACGACCTAGGTTTGGATACTACCAGCCTGGGAATCAAGTCTGCATTTGAGTCTGAAACATCTTATCCCCAGTAAGTTGTCTGAAATTTCTTCATAATGGCTGAGAATTTTTAACCAAAATATTACACGCCTATTATATGTTCATTCATAAAAGTCAAACTGCACAAAATTTTTTGAGTTACACTGTAGACAGAAGATGTAATATGCCGAGGTAGAGTCTGATATTGAAGTAGAAATATAGACGTTCAACTCTGATGTGGACGTTAATGACAGTAGTCAACATTCAAGTGTTTGTTGTCAGGGAAATGTTGTGACTGAATCTGTCAGTATTGTGCTAGTATTCTGTGAGTTGTCAAAAAAGATCAGGTGACAGGGTCGAGCTCTGACAGAGAGAGGTGTCAGAGAAGTATAACCTTTCCATATTGGGGCGGGAGTATGTGGTGGGGCATTTTGAGTTGTATTGTTAGAAATCATAACATAAAAAGGAACAAAGAGGCCATGTCACTCCCTCTGTGGGTCGAAAATTAGTTGATCAGGAGACTGACAAAGCAGCAAGGAGGCTGAACTTTGCCAGAAGCCTTGACCTCGATGCTCTTTGATTCAACTGAAGTCTTCCTGTTGCTGACTGAGCTGATTTGGTTGTGGCTGGTAGAGAGTGTTTCAAACGGAAGCTGGCGTCACTCCAGCTGGTGATGGAACCGTTCCAGGTCCAGCACTACATGCTGTTGCTGACGTTGCTGACCGCCGCCGATGGCGTGGAGTCTGATTCACTGCTGCTTGAACTGTATTCACTGGCTCACAGCCAACCAGCGAGACTCTATGTTCTGATGAAGCTCAATCGGACACTGCGTGAACTGCTGTTTCGTCTCACTGGCCTCAATGATGAGGTATTCACTGTTGTTATGTTTCTAATGATTACAGTTGTAACTAGTTTTTTAAATTAATCATGTTTCTATACTTTTTACCGAGGCATTTCTACAGCAAGTCCTCTGTCCATCTGTCTGTCTGTCTGTGACGCTGATGTATCATGATCACATGGGCTTCACGGCTGGTTAGTCTGAGGTGTTCGCTCTTGCAGACCCTAAAATCACGGATCTGCTCACAAGCAAACACCCCAAAATTTTGGCTGGAATATGGGTGGGGTATAGAAAGCAGTGGCTTTCGGCGTACAAAAGCTCTAATATCTCTGAAACGCGGCAAGATAAGACCAAAGTTACTGTTGAGCCTGAGGACCAATAAGAAGTTCCATATGCACTTTCGATTGGTGCCAAAATCAACGACCTTGGATGACCTTGAAGAGTCATGATGCACTCTGTTTCAAAACACATGGTCCCTGGTGTTGTTACTTATTTATATAGTTTCACATTCAGTCTCCTTTTTTGCTGTAAAATGACTATATCGGATATTCAACCTCGTTAGCTAGGCCAGTGCTAAATTACGGCCTTAGCCTTTCAAAACCTGAAGCAAAACCGACGAGTCATTGGGTGAAGTAAAAAACACGCTACATCTTGTGGTTTTCTTGTGACATCACGACTCTTGTTACTTAACTCACCTCAAATTGGCTATATGTGTGTGTTAAGGTACGCAACAGTTCAATGCAGATGACAAACTGTTCACTGGATGCATTCCGTGACGGCATGGCGAAGTTTTTCCAGGACTCTTTGTAAGATTTTTCACATAGTATCATGAGTAGTTTGCTGTTTATTAGGTGTAGATGTACGTGAATGTGTTTTTGATTGTCACTGCATAGTTTGATGTTATTGAAAACTAAACATTTACTCATAACAAGTGCTGAGCTGACCTGTTGAGAAGTATGGATGACATCACTGGATCATTAATCACTCACAGCATCGAACAAAGCTGTGTAGTGTTGTCAACTTGATGAGCTGCTGATTGTTTGTATAAATTAGAGAATTTGTACTGTTTAGTCTAAGCACAGACAGCTTTTGAATCAGCACGATTTACCATCAATACAATTGTGTAGTACATATTATAACCGTGAAATTTTTGTGTGCATTTATTTTGCATGGCCTGTTGTTAGTGCCACTGGCCTTTTTGTCCTTGCGAACACTTTCAGTACGTTTTTCATGTTGTTTTGTTCGTAACCTGTGTTCTTTGAAATAAAATGAATGAAATGAATTTTATTTTATAAGTTAAACAAATTTATGAGATTTAGAAAATATTGACAGTATTTGAACTGCTACAGTGCTCGAGATACTTCACTTCCTGAACTTGCTGTTCTGCCAGATGCATTGTTTGTTCGACCAGGTAATACTGAATACAGTGCTGCCTGTACAGTTTATGACAATAGCAGAGATGTGGAATAATTCTAAGCTTGGAATAAAAATGTGCAGAATTAGAATGCAGCGAATTTTCAGAAAGCTGAAACCGAGAAATTGAGGTGCACTGAAGTGAAATTGTTTTTGCATCACGTTGCTGATGTGTAAACAGAAACTCCGGGAGTTCACGAGATGCTGCGTGGAGCAGTGTCATCTTGGATCAAATTGCTCACCTGTCTGCCATCCGCGGCAAAAGTGACAACGTTGTCGTCCCATTAATTGAGGTCTGCACTTGATTGCTTTGTTGCTAACCTATATGTCATTGACTGCCACTTTTAAGAAGTTAGTTTTGGCTGCCAAATTTAAAATTCTTGTTTTTTTCCGATTCTGAAATGGCTTGGTTATTGATAGTAGGCAATCGTGCCAAATTTAGTAGCTCTATCTGTACTGGACGAATGGTATGAACGTGGAAAAAAAGCATATTGCAAAAATTCGGACTTTGGGGATGAGTGTTCCCACTCATGGGTGGATCGACCCTGAAATTCATTGTCTGATACGGGTTGTCGTGCTAAATTCAATAGTTGTAGGTCAAGCAGTTGGAGCTTAGAGATCACAGATATTTTTGGGCCCTGGAGCCTTGCTCATTTGGTTGGGAGAGAGTTTCATCTCTAAGAATGTTTCCCTGTCTTTGTTTGTTACTTGTTAGGTTTAGTATCTCTGTTGTAATCAATTGAATTTTGCTTATCCGTGGGATTCTTTTCCAAGGGTAGAGGGGTGCCCAAAAGTTAGTCTGTTGTAGCAATAAACAATATGTACGTTGTACCAACCAGCATTGTATATGTTACCATTCAAAACACTGATACTGGTTTGATGCTATGACTGCTTACATGCACAAGTATTAACAAAAGTAAAGTTGTTCATAACAAATTAAGCATTTCCGTCACTTTTTAGTCACTGGGAATCTTATAGAATTAAGTGCTATGTTTACCAAACTGAATATTTTTTCTGTATTGTTTGATTGTTTTTTATTAGCAGCCTAGCTCCAGCATGCATGCAGAAGGTGATTTTTTTTGTGTTCCCGTGTATAATGGCAGTTTGTTGTCGGTGCAGATGGTGAAACTGATGAAGAATCTATACAGCTACACATTCACTGTGTACCTAATGATGCTCGACAGTGTTCTCTGCTTGTGTCCAAACATCAAGGTTTGACATTTCCTGTGCATGAACACTCCTGCTCAGTGCTCACTTGCATGTATAATCATACTGATTTGTTATTTGTTTTCATGTTTTTCTACTGCTTTCATTTCTTCTGATCGTTAGCAGTTTTTGCAGACACGATGTTGTGATATTGATAATGTCTCATCTGTATGCTGCTCACTCTTGTGGACTTCTTTCCTGTCATTATTCTTTATATAATTCATCCATTAAAACGGGACCTAGCCATTAGTGCTTCTGTAGGCATATAGTATTATTTGCTGTATAATCACGTGCTTGATGTGTTTTCATAAGCAGCATTGGTGTAATCAAATGTTTACCTTTCTTTATCGTATGAGACAAGGTTATTACTTCCTAATTCTGAGGAATTCAGTGGGCTCAATGCGCATCATTAACTGTAAGGTCAAAGCACCGGTAAGCAGTTTCATACCCTAGGAGTAAGTGTCATATAATGTATTAATATTTCTCATAAGTTAGTCAAAGAGAATCATATGCCTACCGGTAATAAGGTTGCAATACTTCATAGAAGTTAAAAATCTTTAAAAAAGAAGTAACTACCTATACTTAGTTCACAAGGACCTAAGAAATAACTGGGAGGTCTTACATAACGTCATCATATCCAGTCAGAAGACTGACTATGGCTGTGATAATACAATACATCCTTATAGGTAATATATTGACTACAAAGTGATATAAGTCACTTTACTCACCTTTTAACCAGCAGCTTCGCCTCTGGTTCAGTTACAACCGAGAAAGGAAATTCTGCCGTCAATCTTCACTGAGCAGGAACACAACATCCTGTCATCAGTTTCTACTGGACCAGAGGATTTAGCTACTGGTTATAACTTTTGTGTCTAAATCAACTTAATCGAGTCAGACGTTCTTACACAGCACCTCTCACTGCTAATATTCTTCGCCGGCAATGCAGGCTAAGACATAATCGCCAATAGCAGAAGTAAACACAATTAACGTAATGTCCAAAGATGCCTTGTGCCGGCACTCCTTGGGCGATTGGAAGACTCTTACTTAGCTCTTCTCCAGATCAAAGATCCTTCAGGTCACTGGAGCTGTAATTTCCACCACTACTTCCAGGTGTTCTTCCGTCGATGAAGGTAATCAAGTGTTTATTGTGTTTCCGGCCAGACAGTCGGCGTATCGTCGTCACCATTCTACTGAGACTGCCGTCTTGATTGTGTACAATGACATCGTTCGTGCGGTCGACAAAGGACAAGTCGTTCCTCTCGTCTTACTCGACT
>Ga0056114_1000710_pt1 | contig 12778 bp, 8 predicted proteins | sample WorMetHERISLAND1_FD_77005 | JGI IMG/M metagenome (GOLD analysis project Ga0056114, IMG submission 77005) | Marine gutless worms symbiont microbial communities from Max Planck institute for Marine Microbiology, Germany - Olavius loisae HERON... ...
CACTGTCATTCTAGAGCACCGAAAAGCAACTAACTACTCTGTAAAGCGCCCTTGTAGTAGCTTCAGCCGCTTACGACGCTTTAAATATTGTCTCGTTTACATTACATTACATTACATTACATGAGTCGGTAGCACTCTGCACTAGACTCCACTGACTCCTGTTGTTTTACATCTTGTTGACAGTGCTGAGCTTTGGCTGCTCTACTCGTTGCACTCTAGTACACGTACTGCAAAGATCGCTGTGTTCCAAACTTCACCATTGTCCATTTAGTCTAAGGTCATCTAGGTCATCTTGTCTATTGTACAGGCTTACTAATTACCACCCAGCCTGCTCACTGCACCCCCACAACTCCTGGACCATTCGTGAAATTATCCGGGCTGCTGTTGCTGCTGAGTTAAGAGTGTGCATGAAGTTGTCTGATTGGTTGCGGCACTGTGCAGTGTGTCGTGATAATGCTGCATGTCTGTTGTTTGTCAAGTAGCTTGGAGCAACCGGCAATTTGACGATGATATTGTACTTATGGCTGCTGCTCCGGAGGCTGGAATTTTACGCAAGAATGGAGCGCCTCAGGGCAGGAGACCAGATACTTCTCAGAAGGCTCCGAGGGTGCGCGTAGAGTTCCCGGAGACCTGGCTGTGGTCAGAGTCACATACAGGGTACCTACCATCTGACACATGCGGCAACGTTTGATTCATTCAGCTGGTGCATCAAGTTGTCTCAGTAGCCTTTGAAAAACGTGTCTGGTGGAGGCTTGTAATCTACACTTTGGGTGTGTTCTTGTTTCAGTTCTGACAACGAACCGTTTCGCGTTTTATTTCCACCAGTAATGAGGCATTTTGCACCAGCTGTGACTCCCTGTCATGTTTAGCTCTGCTGTGTTTAATGCACGTAGTTTTTTCTCGTGTTTTGTTCAAGATGTGTGGACATTTCGGAGAAAGAATATGGAAGCGGTTGACGGAAATGTCAGAGCCAGACCGCCTTCTAGGAGTGGGCAGCAGGCACAGCCTGGCAGCAACACTAAAGTGCGCACTGAATTTCCTGAAACCTGGCTGTGGTCGGAATCATTATCTGGGTAGATAATTTTACATGAGTTCTGCCCCTCCCTCTTGACTGATTTAACCCTTTGATGCCCATTGTTGCCATATGGGCATAGCTATAAAGCATCCTGTGCCAGATCGGGTTAAGCCGTCATTTGAAATTTTTGACATCCGGGCACTCTGACGCTCTGGTCTGAGCGTCAGAGAGCCCGGACAGTGGGCATCAAAGGGTCTATAAAGCATCCTGTGCCAGACCGGGTTAAATGTCAGAGTGCCCAGATGTCAACAATTACAAATGACTGCTTAACCCAATCTACCACAGATGCTTTATAGCTGTACCTGTATGGTGACAGTGGGCGTCAAAGGGTTAATTTACGCTTGCATATGAACAGAAGTAGCAGTAGTCTCCAGTTATTTTCGTCCAACGTGCATAACATCGGCCGTAAGTTAACCTGTCTCTCTAGATTTACCTTGGCGGTTCTCCTCGCGATCCAGTACTTGTTTGTGATGAACTTCGGCGCCATTCATTTGAGACATTGACTGAAACCGAGAGAGTTAGGGTGGCAGGATGCAGCAGTTTTCAGTAAAACGATGAACTCATGAACTCGTTGCATTACACACAGCACAAGGATAATATTGCATTTGTGAGATGCTCGCCCTACTGACTGTTGCTGCTTTGTTAATGTTATTTAATGTGGTTAATGGCTTATTAGTTGCTGGCTTCGTTTATAGTGTGTGCAGTCAGTTAATGTTGCATGGTAGGCTGTGGCAACATTAACAGTTTATAATCTAATAGTTACAAGATGCCATATACATTTGTGGCCACATTCTTTGGGATTTATTTGGGGATATTTGAAAATCCTCATTGGGAGCACTCCTTGTAAGATAACCATTACCTGCATCCCACTGCGGTTTACAGTTGGGCATCGTAATGCAGTAGTGGGTACCGCGGCGGCAGCCCCACCGCCGTTCAGGCTTAGCGACCCTGCCCTTTGTGGGAGCTGTCCCCTAGTCACCCCGTATTAGTGTAGACTAGGGGACTTGCTGTGTTTTATATGTGTCTCTCTTTATTGTGTAGTTTGTATGTATATGTGTATTTTCTGTTGTTTGCTTTTTCTGGGTTTTCCTTTGTAGCATTTTTCCTTCAATACTTTGATGCTGTTGGTTGGGTTTTTTGACCTGTAAAAACTGTCTCCCAGATAACCTATACTATGTTGGTGGAGACGTTAAACAGTGCTCAGTTACCTAATGGAGTAGATCTTGATTATCTGCTGTTAAAATTCTAGATTTGTCGGGTGAAATATAGCTGCACAAAAATTGTTATGTTATTCTGTTTCAGTTTCCGTGTAGAATACTGCTAGTAACAGCACTGACCCACTCCCAGTCCATTCACCAGTGAATCATGAATGACAAAATGCCACACTAGTGGTGACCAAGCTAAGGCCCGCGTCAGAGTCGAGCAACTTCTATCGTGCAACTCTCAGTTTTCTATTGGCAAACAATCGCCAAACAAGCATGGATTCTGCTGACACAAACATAATTATCAGTAGTGCATCGCTTCAACGCTCTATCAGAGGCGTCAGGTGAATGTTGGAAAGCATAGGAGAAATTCATGGACAAGTAATCAACAACTGACCAATCACAGATCGGCAAAAAGCGAGAAATTGCTGAAGAATAGATTTCGTTTCTATCTAGCAATTTAGTTGCTTGACTCATCAAAAGTCGTGCAACTTCCAATGTCAGCCTGTAGGCAACTTGTTGAGCAAAAAATTGCGCAACAAATTTGCTGGACTTTGTTGTGTGTCCGACATGGGCCTAAGTGTCAGATGGCATCTTGGTCAGTTCATTATTAACAACCATCAGTTAACACATCCATTGTGATTACACAGTGTAGTATTAATAACGTTTAGTTTCTGTTTAACCAAAGTAGATTGTTGTTCTGTTGCTAACTGCACGAGTTCACACTGTGCTCTGCTGATGTGATCTGATCTATAGCCAGTCATTGTATTTGTATTGCACACAATTATCATTCCATTCAGTCTGCACATGCACGCTGCCCAAATAGCACAACTATTTACCTTACTTTTTGTTCCATCTCGTAGCATAGCAACTTTGGTCATTTTATGCCAAAAATGTTGAGAGTAACTATTCTAGTGAGGGAGTATATTTTTAAGTGATTTTATTTGCATTTATGTCTGGTGAGTTTAGCTAGATATTGATAAAGTTCAGACAAATTGGGAGTTAAAAACAGAAAGCATTTAATGTCAGTTATGGACTATAGAATTCAGGTTGTGTAGAATCTTATGCAGTTTTACCATGTTTTTTGAACTGCTGATCATGTGAGAGTTTAAGATCGTTAGTTGTTGTAATGTAACTGTCGTCAGTTGAACTGTTGTTGATTGTTGTTCTGTCTGTTGACAGAGATGACGGCCGAGTGACGATGCAAGTCAAAGCTCCTGATACCATCACGTCGTGGGTGGCGAGTGCGTTTGCCATGAGTAGTGACGTCGGACTTGGTGTAGCGGCAGATACTGCGCGTGTGAGTGTCTCTTTCCTGTTGGCATAGCACAGTAAACCTCTGTTGTACTCTTGTAATATACAGTAGCTAAAATTGTACTTACTAACCATTCATTTACCAACAGGTAGTCTTTGTCTGAACTACACTGGTTGCCCATTCAATGGAGAATAAACTTTAAGCTTGCATGTGTTAACCTACAAAGTACTTGCCACCGGTCAACCTGGCTATTGAATCACATGACCACATTCAGCTAACCACTACCTGCTCAAAACAGCCGAGCGTTACCACAGAATTTAGCAGAAGATCTTTCAGTCGTCTTGATCTCTTGCACTCAAAATATGACAAAAGATACCAGTTGAAGTCAGGCTTTGTTCTACCTACTCCTTTTAAGCATCAACTTAAAACTCATTATTCTCATTAGCATCATTCATTACCCACCGACGTCTTACCCGCCTATCGAGTCACATTTAGCATTTCTGCTGACATTCTGTTCTTTATAAATGCTCGTATTATGGCTTGTAATAGTTGATCTGTTTCTTGTCATACGTTGTTGACTTGAATCACTGAGAGTTTGTTTGGTTTGTAATAGTCTCATTGATTCTCACTCTGAGACCTGTCTAACTCGTCGGTGATGTACATTGCTGTCTGTCTGTCAGTTGGTCGTCTTCAAGCCGTTCTTCCTGTCTCTCAACTTGCCGTATGCTGTGATCCGTGGCGAGGAATTTGGACTACAAATCACCGTCTTCAACTACTTGCCCAATGAACTGCAGGTGACAGATTCAGTACATTGTACAACTTACTAGTCATTTCTTGTCAGTTACGCAGCTACAGAATCCTGTCAACACAGTGTCAGTGGCTGTAGCAGAGGTCATTGGGGTTGATGAGGTCAGTTCGAAAGGATTACCAGCCAGAAGAAATTAAAGTCTGTACATGACAGCTGAAAGTCAAAGGATATCTGGAATGAGTTGTCTAAAGAAAGCTTGGGTTGGGTTAAGTGGGTTATCTGTTAGTTGTGGCACTGTCAGTGAGAGTACCAGTGAACACCAGTCTACAGTGTCGTAACTCTCATAGTGACCTAGCCATGATGATTATTATAAAATAGTTGTGTAATGAAGTTAAAAAAAGAAGTTAAAGCCAGGTAAGTTCTTCATGGGCAAGCCATCTCAGAACTACGGGGTGTCACCGTAGTATGGTGTCACACAATTTTTATTTGCAACCCAACATAAGGAGGGATGGAAGGCTGAGTTGTCCTAGGTGCCTTGATTACACCCCGGCCGGGAATCGAACCCACGACCGCTTGATTGAAAGGCCCAAACCGTTGCACCACCAAGACTGACTGCAAGCTGTTAGCTGTTGCATTGATATGCAAGCTGTACATATGTTAGACTGAAACTCAACAGTGTGTATGTGTTACATACAGGTTACTGTGACAATGAGCAAATCGTCTGAGTTCAAAGTACGTCGTCCGAACGCCGTCACTCCAGAGTCAGTTGAAATGCAGAAGACTGTCAAGGTGCTGCACTGGTTTTTAGTATGCCGATTAAAACAGATTTATTTCATAGTTATTGAATGTCTTTTGAGACACATGACTGCATCATCAGTACGTAGGCTTGTGGAGTAGTTTCTCATCAGTCAGTTGCCAGGACTTCACGGTCAAGCTCCACTCATACAACAGATTGGATGAACGTGGCTGCATGGAGTTGCTGCAGGACCTTGTTTTGATGGAATCAGAGAGTTGCCGACAGCCAGGTCTCTCCAATACTCTATGATAATTACTGCCAATACAAATCGGCAGCTCCATCTGGTGGTAGAAACACTGAGTCTCACATTGTTGTGAGGCAGACTTGAGGCCACTGATTGTCGACATTCTGTCTGATTGGAAGAATTTGACAGTTCTGTAGTGGAACTGGTGAAACATTTGGACGAGGAGTGTGTTACCTAAGAGATGTGAGAGAGAAGATGATAGTTTCTGGCCTCTGAATCTGTTGTTTAATTTCTGGTTCCTGTGTTTTAGATGAAGGTCCAAAATGTCCCATAAAAAGCAGTCTTGTTCGGAGTTACTTGGGCAGCATTATTTTCCAGTCAGCAGAGTACCTGATCTAGGAGACATCTACACTTGCCGACTGACACAGAACTGTCTTGTAATGATGTATTACTGACCACCCTCCTTCAGTGCTTTGACACTGTTGGTTGGGTCATCAGACCTGTAAAAACCGTCGGCCGTATAACCTGTATTGTGTTGGTGCCGACGTAAAACCATGCTCAATCAGTCACTCATATGATGTATTACTGTGTGTTCATTGTGATAATGTGACATTACTGTTGCCTCAGGTTGGAGCCAAGGACGCGGCGAGTGTCTATTTCTGGATCGTTCCTGGAAGCTTGGGACAGATTCCCATTGAAGTGAGAGCAGTGTCTAGTGCTGCGGGTGATGCTGTCAGACGTCAACTGCTTGTCAAGGTGTGTCTTCACTCTAGCTTTGCTGTTACATTGTGTGGCCTTTAGCCAACAATCAGTTAAATGGTATTAACCCTTTGACGCCTACTGTTGCCATATGGGTACAGCTATAAAGCATTCTGTGCCAGACCAGAATAAGCTGTCATTTGTAATTTTTGACATCCGGACACTCTGACTCTCAGTCCTGAGCGTCAGAGTGCCCAGCTGTCAAAAATTACAAATGACAGCTTAACCCGGTCTGGTACAGGATGCTTTATAGTAGCTGTACCCATATGGCAACAGTTGGTGTAAAATGGTTAATATGTGTTAGTGATATTCTCTGCTAACATTTTTGTAAGTAAGTCGTTGATAGCTTTGTTGATCGTTGTCTGTGGCAAATCACTATAAAATAAACACTTTTATAATGTTATCAATCAAACATATCGGATATGACGACGGCAACAATGACGTAATTTGCTCATAAAACAAACTTCGAAGTTAAACTTCTAGTGAAAAGTAAAAATTCGTTGGCTGGTTGCGCTTAGTATGGCATAACTTCGTCAAAGTTGGAGATAATTGAATAAAAATTTGTAGTCTAGTGTAGAAAGGAACATGTAATAGGTGTGTCAAAAATTGATTAAAAATTCCCATCCGTTTGGGAAAAAAATGTCAGCAAACTGCAGGGGGGATTTTTTTGACTCACACTGTATGAGCGTTCGACGTTTGGCAGAAGTGTCCTGTATCCAGTTCTTGCTTTGTAGAATATGTGTCTGATGAGATATATTTTATCATCACATATTTGTGCAGAAATTTAATTTGTAATATTTTGTTATGGCAGTTTTGGGGTAGTGTAGAGGTTACATTATTGTACATAGAAGTCAGTTCTGTAAAGTTAATCTAGAATGTGATTGTCTCTGTCATTCTTCCGTGAATCATTTTCACCGAGATCGAGGCCTATATGCAGTGTGTATGTTGTGTGTAAAAGCCGGAAGGAACCCAGCTGGAGTACAGTACATCGGTGTTCATTGATCTGACAGGCTCGTCATCGTATAACACTACACTGAATGTGGAGCTGCCGCCCAGTGGAGTGGTCCCTGACTCACAGATCGTTGAGCTCACTGCACTCGGTCAGTGTCTGCCGTTGTCACGCTGACAATATAATGATCTTTTACTTACTTATTTTACGTATTTGCTCGTTCAGTTCTTTGTCATTTCATGATCAGTGATCTCTGGATAAACAGACAGTCATTGTAGCAACGTACGACGTCATTTTAATAAATTTGAATACTTTGCAGTGAATTTCGTGTTGATAAACACCCATTTTTGTGCTGAGTGGGTTTTAGCAGATATTGTGGGTGCTTTCATTAGCTTATTAATACAATTATGGTGAATCATGATACAAAGTCCACAGTAACATCAGCTACTAATACTGTTCTCATTGCAACCCGATATGTCGAATGTGATATAGGTAGATTTGAAGTTGAAAATGGATGATTAGATAATGGACTTGTAGTTGTGGCTGTTAACGAATCTTGTGGCTTTACTGTTGTTCTTTTTTTACATTTTTTAAAATTCTCGTTAGTTGTTTGTTGGCATTTACACATGTTGTGGCTTCTACTTGCCTACCATGTAAATACTGCTGAGATTCAGTGTTCTGAGGTGAATTTTGCTTCCATGTTTCACCAAATATTTAACCCTTCAGGCTGCCAGACAGATCTGGCTGTTGAATGATGGACTGGACTCTAAGGATTTTTTCATTCTTTTTTCCGCATAATGTCAGTCTGTCATCGAGAGACTGTGATGTGTTTGGTGTGAAGGCGACCTACTCGGTCCGTCGGTGAACGGACTTGACAAGCTGATACAGATGCCGTACGGCTGCGGAGAACAAAACATGCTCAACTTTGCTCCCAACATCTACATAATGACGTACTTGAATATAACGGGTCGCGATAGCGCCGACATCACGGACAAGTCACGTCGATACATGATGGCAGGTTTGATCCGATCTGTCTGTCTACGATGCCTCGATAATGTTAGCCTGAGAGTGAAATAGTCAATGGTCATGGTATAAGTCTAGTTGTATTGGCATTATAACAGAAAGTATATGTTAGTGCAAAAATTGTGGTGACCCTTTAATAACCTCAGAAGTGATGTTTTAAAATTTTTATTTGATTATGTACTTTATTGTATATTGTATGCATGGATGTCAGTGTAACATGTCATGTGCAAGTGAGTTAATAATTTCATCTGAACATGACGATTTCCATCCGGCTTTTTGGTATGAGCTGATCTTTCAACCACCTTGATGTAGCGATGGTGTCTGTCAATGTTGCTGATGGTGATTGACGCTGTTGCTAGGCTACCAGAGAGAGCTGACATACCAGCGTGATGACGGCTCATTCAGTGCGTTCGGTAACGATGATCAGGCTGGCAGCATCTGGTAAGCTCTGGCTGCACTACGTCTCACTGAAGGACAAGTTGTATGATATTAACACTTTAAAGCTGCAGAAACATTGCACGAATTGAAGCTAATATCTGAAGCTTTCGGCACGTGTCTTTGCCCTGGTCATAAATATCTAACCCACTCTTACGTCTTAAAGGATGAAGAGCAGCCAGTATGTGTAGCTTGTAGTTCTTTATTAGCACTGTAGAACATGTACTGATGAATTGTGTGGATTTTGCTGATATCATTCGTCAAAATTCCTGTACAGCTTCTAATCACAAAAGATCTCTTCCATAATATTCACCCTAAATGAATACGTTGTATTCTACAGCCACAGGCTTTACTGATAAACTTTAAAATATGTCCGGCATGATATAGCCACTGTTTGCATGCTTGAAATGCCATAGAACCCTAATCCGTTCATCTATCCAGTAAATCAATCTGTTGCAGCCGTGTATCAGGCATTTATTTGACTGTCCCAGATATGATGCAACTGAAAACGACCGCCGTCATTATTTTGATTCATTTGGTGCATTATGGTCCGGTCGGCAGCAGTGATGTTTTGTGGTAACGTTCTGCTGTGTGGTTGCTGGTGTGTGGTACAACACTGACTGATCAGTTGCTGGGGTTTGTACAAGCTGTTGTTGTTTTACGACACTAACCGGCATGTGTTGTCATCGTGTACCTTACTTATGCTCTGGCGTGTGCTCTGTATTTGAGAGCTAACTGAACTGAACTGAACTGATCGTGCAGGTTGAGTTCGTTTGTTGCGAAGTGTTTCCACGAGGCCAAGGGCTACATCACCGTTGATGAAGAGAAGGTTGCCAACACCATCAACTGGATCATCAGGCACCAGTCAAACAGCGGAGCTTTCCAGGAGCCTCCCGGGGGTAAAGTTATCCACACCGACATGCAGGTACTCATCAGGTAATCACGTAAATTGAATGAGTATTGCAGATGAGACCACAGCAGTGTCAACTAACGACCTCGACTCCCACGGACTGTCATGGACTGAAACAGTTGACACGGCCTAGAACTGACCGCTATGAAGCCTGTTGACGACTATTGGTGCTACATACTCGCAGTGGTGCAAACCATAGATGACAGCGACGTATTGTAGCAGAATAAATATGAATATGTATGATGTGACTACCATGCATGTGCCTCGTTGAATTACTGACTGTGATGCTGTACTCATTGGTGTGTGGATTAATTCATTGACTGGTGGAGTAATGTTAAACGGCTGTACCTGTGTTGTGTAGGGCGGTTCATCACGTGGAGTTGCGTTGACGGCGTACGTCCTGATAGCACTGCTGGAGAACAGGAATAACCAGCGGGTCTGTCACCTCATCACACACTCACCGTCCCCCACTGAGAACTGCATCTGTCTTGATCTGATCAATCATACTTCATGAGCTGTTCCAGTCCATTTCTGTGACACTCAGCGTATTGTAGAGTTTTAAATTGTTCTGAGAAATTGTGTCAGAAGCAATTTTGCTTTGTAGTTCTTTATCTAATACATCTCAGTAAATTATTTATAACATTTTTAGACATATTAACAAATCATGCAGACAGCTGGCGAAACATGTTGGAAGTGGACATTTGCCTGGTAGATGTGGTTTACGGTCTGATGTGGCTTATGTATTAATTTTTCACACATTGTGTTAAAAATAGCAGGTGTGGCTTATACTGCAGAGCATCTTACATTTGTATCATATGGATTGGAGAACTGTACAGTTGACTGATTGTTTGTGGCCTTGTGTCTGACTATGCAGATTACAGACACTGCTGCGTTTGCGCGGGCAGTGAGGAAGGCCACAAGGTTCCTGGAGCAACAGTTGGATTCAGTCAGTTCTGACCCGTACGCTCTGAACATTATCACCTACGCACTGACACTTGCTCGTAGCTCACTGGCGTCTGATGCTCTGACGAAGCTGAATGCCTTGGCTATCACTGAAGGTCTGTACATCATCAGTCATCATCAGTTTTTATTTATTCAACAAAACAGTACAAATACAGTGACAAACGTTGGTACAAATGAAGTTGAAACTGGAATGACAAGGCTGATTGCACTTACAGTCACCCCAGTGTACTAAAAACATAGGTAATATGACTCAAGTAAAGAGGGATAATGGGACGGATAGGGATAGTATCAACTTGACTTGCGTTCATTATCTGGCGTCTACAAGATGTTGTTGAGACAGTCAATGTAGGTTTTCATGAGTGGTCAATGGCAGGGGTTAAAGTGGAAATATAAAGGCCTGGCAACTGTCTAAACCAAGGGGCCCCTTCACTTAGGTGGCGGGCCCCTGGTTTTGCTGTCGACCCTCCCCCCTCCTCAGTTGGCACTGAGTCCGAAATTGTATCTAGTGCCTAGTACAGAACGATTTTGTTAGTAAATCAGCATAAAAACAGACTGAATAATCTGTTATTACAAGAGTTCTTAGAAGACAATATTGTTTAAAAAGCTGTACTAGTACAACAACAAGTGTCAATTCCTGAAAAAATCACGACATTTTAATGACACAGCCTATAGCAGTCAGATCTACAGAATCAATTCTATTCTACAGTGACAAACCAACGAGTAGGATTCTCAGGTGCGAGAACTTTCGTTTTAGATGGCCAGTGTGTGCAGTTCGCATCTGATCTGTTGAGAGCCAGCCAAGTTTTGACAAACCAGGGTAAGGGCTTCCAAATTCGTAGGGCCTACCAATGGTGGACCAGAAAGCGCAGTGAACAGCAGTGAGGACAAGTGCTGTGACAGACAGACATGACCTTAAAGTGATGCAAACTAAGTTCATTCTGTTAAATCCGCGCTCGCACTCGGCCGTGGTGAGAGGCCGGACTTGTGAGCCCAGGAACATGTGTGCTTTCCCACTAAAATTAGGACCCAGGAACGCTGGAGTGCAAAATTGCCGGGCCTGGGAACGGCGTTCCCATGTGTTCCCACCCACTTTAACCCCCTGGTCAATGGCTCTCGGCCGGCACCGCACTTGTTGTCAAGACTCAGACTTTCAAGCCCAAGATCAAGACTTTAAGTTCCAGGACCAAGACTCATAAGTCCAAAACCCAAAAGCACAACTCCGTAACTGATTGGTTGAAAAATCATTATTTGTGTAAATGATTCACCCCCTGTTGATATGAGCATCGGAGGCAAAGTGCAGCCAGCCAAATGGTTAGAGATAGTGCAATGGTCAGAATGGAGAACCTATAGGAAACCACAATTGCTCTTTCAAAAGGTACCGTGATTGACCCCCCATGACCTCCCTTCCCCAAAGTGGGGTCCAACTTCGCGACGTGTGCTGTCACCTTTCGAATATGATAGAAGATATCAACTAGACTTCTTTTGCATACGACATATATGAGCTGAGTCATGTTGTCTTTTGCCAAGTTACTTTGGCCCTTGTTTAATGCAAAATTGCATTATCTGTGAAACCATTAATGTGCTCAATGTCGGTAGAATTTCAACTATCAAGGTTACCTCTAGGGTGGTTGCTGCCAGTGCTTGGGCTGTAAAGTTCTCATTTCTCTGTGGTCTGTTCGGATTGTCGACGCAGCTAGTCATTGAAGCTGTTGATTGTTTTCAGGTGGAACAAAACACTGGGAGAAGGACACATCATCTGCTGCTACTAAGAGACCAGACGTCTGGAGACCTCCTTATGTCCAGTCGCGGTCTGTTGACATTGAGATGACGGCCTACGCGCTGCTCATCTATTCACTCAGCGAAGACGTGTCCGGTGCCGTGCCAATTGCTAAGTGGATAATCGCTCAGCGCAATCCAAATGGCGGATTTTCTTCCACACAGGTAGCATAATGCCACCCACATCCACAGAACAGTTCGGCTGTTATTTTTTCAAGTTTGTGTTTGTCGGTCTGGAGAAAAGTGGAAAAAACAGTTGTTGTCTAGTGCCGGGAAAGTGGTGAAATGTTAGGCGATATCTGTCCTGCAAAGTGTTTTGTGGTATTTTAGTGATTCTTCCTTTCATGAGCAGAGCCAAAACTAACAGTTATCCTTTTGACACTGATGTTTTCTAGTTCGTTTTGTCGTGCTTGCTGAATTGTGCCTGAATTTAGAATTGTTGAAATGATCTAGAATTGATTGATTTAGAATAGGTCTTCCAACGACCTTTGAAGCTAGGAGATATTTGAATTGTTTCTTATATTCACATCAAACAGTGATTAGCTATGATATGATAAACTGACTTGGCAGATTAAACTGTATATGTACAGAAATTCATCATAAACTACTGTCAACTGGTCAATGCCGGAAACTCTATTACCCTGATTTGGATACCAGGTCATACTGGTATCCGAGGTAATGAACTTGCCAATGAGGCTGCAAA
>Ga0056114_1000711_pt1 | contig 12777 bp, 7 predicted proteins | sample WorMetHERISLAND1_FD_77005 | JGI IMG/M metagenome (GOLD analysis project Ga0056114, IMG submission 77005) | Marine gutless worms symbiont microbial communities from Max Planck institute for Marine Microbiology, Germany - Olavius loisae HERON... ...
AATCGAAAGCGCGTATATGACTTCCTATTCGACTTTAATAGCAACCTTGGTCCTATGTTGCCGCGTTTCAGAGATATTAGAGCTTTTGTACGCCGAAAGCCACTTTTTTAGCACCCCACCCCTATTCGGGCAAAAATTTCGGGGGGTATTCCCTTTGGAGCAGACCCGTCATGTTGGGTTGCAAAGAGCGAACGTCCCAGGTAAACTAATGGTGAAATTATTTTTGAAGAATTCCAACCTATGTGATCACAATTCACCAACGTCACAGACGTAAATTGATATTGATCTATGACAGACAGACGACATGCGATCGCAATACCGCGCTTTGCACTAAAGTGCATCGCGCGGTAAAAACTGTCAATAACAGCCGGATTGTAGGGCTATACTCAACGTTCTCTAACGAAGTTAAGTCGAATAGTTATTTTCGTTATAGCCCAAAGCACTATTACGCATTTTTACGAATTTTTACGCATTTTAAAAAATTGTTAAAATTCGAGAATTTTTACGCATTTTAAAACCGCCAGTTACGAATTCTCGAACTATGCACATAAGACTATACGATAAGACAAAACAGTTTTGTTTCATCTGGTCGTAATCTGCGGAGAGAATTGGGCGTATAACATGGCAGTTGGCATCACAGCGAAGTAGCGATTGTTGCTTGATAGCGTTCGGTTCAACCGCGCGACGCAAACGCATAGATGCGCATTATTCTCTGACAACATGTCTGTCCGTCTGTCCGTCCGTCTGTCACACACAATGGTATTGTCAAACTTTTTCGTCGCCGACTAGCCCCATTACTCTAGTCTAATGCGAGTATCAGATGCGATGCCATATTTGGTAGACAAGCAGGTTACGGATGTTGTCATAGACTTTTGCCTAGCAGCGTAACTAAAAACTGCAACTTTTTAACTTTTGCCATCCGGTTATCGATCTGTGAGATCGAACAGGACTGATCTGGATTTACGGCAGTCAGTGCTTTAGCGCTGACTTAATTTTTCTCAGGGCCAAGAGCGGGGAAGGTGGAGATGGTTCAGCGTATGGGGGAGGGGTAACAGGAAGGATATGTGGCATGCATAGATCGACCTTTGACTCTTAGATTTCAAATCGTTTAATCTTACAGCAGCAGTCTTCCTTTTAGATTTTAAACATCATAATTTCTGTGTCTTCTTATCTTTGAACTATTGAAGCGTATGTGACGGACTGTACAATCAATACTGTATGTGGCCTCGGGAAACGAGGACAAAGGATACTGAGAATGACGCAAGAACAGTGATGCGACCGCGAGTGTGTGTGTACATTGTGTGTTGTATTAGAGCGGTGGAGTATGCAGTGAGCTTGGACAACCTCAACCTCTCTGCCATACGAACTGTCCGTGTGCTTCGGCCCATCAGAGCTATCAACCGCATACCGAGTACGAGTAAACCCACTACTTATTATCTCTCTCTCTCTTTCTCTCCTGTTGTACCTATTACTATGAAGACTGTTGTACGCTGTCATCATCTTCCTAGTATCTGTTCTCCTGTCCATTGCGTCCAACTCGTCTTGTCATTCAGTCTGTAGCCTATAGCAAACCGCGACACCGCCCGTGTGTTGGTGGCATAACATATTAGCATAGTCGCCACCTTTTAACTTTGGCCGTTTTATTATTGTGTCAAGTGTCATATCGGAATATAAAGTAAGTAAGTAAGTGGCCTTTTATGACAAACGAATGACAAACGCACGCCCAACATGAATAATACCCATTAAAGTCCATTTCCAAGTGCCAATTAGTCATGCATCTGGGCAAGGACAATCAAGAATTTGAATATTTCACGGGCAGTCACAAATTAGAAATTGTGAAAGAAGGAACAAACTTAAGTGCAGTTTGCGAATAATTTGAAACCGTCAAGACAATGCCAACTAGCATATTCCAAAGCCACTAGAGCTACGGCACAGCTGAATAACACCATGACGTTGAAAAGCTCACATTCGCAGCAAATTCGACGCTGAACAGTATCAATTTCAATTTTAATCAAATATATTTCTAACAACAAGGTCCTAAGAACTGTAATGAAAGAAATGATAAAAACTATAATCCTAAAGAAATAAAATGACGAAATAATAAATTGTCCATGATCTGCTGAATTTGAAGGAATATTTTACAATTTCTACACTATTTCAATGAAATCACAGTCATAAGGTCCTCGTAGTCCTCAGCTATCTCTATCAGTACTGTACTGAATGATGTCTTAAAACTAACCACACTAGCTGCCTCAGTATGTTGTTTTAACCTACAGTATATATCGCTCCCATGTCACGATCGTCCAGGGTCTCTGCGACGTTCATTCGTAATGTCGCGCAGTACGCTGTAGTGTATGGCCCTATTAAACTTTTAATGGATGCGCTGACGGCAGGACGTAGATGATAAGATTTTAAGATTAGTCTAATCCGGCGGGCTAAACAAAGATGGCGGCGACGTCCGACGTGGGACACAGTCGACACGTTTCGACTCAACACCGTTTACTTACCTTCGGTGATAAACTAGTAATGATTCCGAGCGTCGATACCAAGGGTCAAAATGATAAACGGCCACGCAACTGGCAGGAAATGAGTAAGTAGGACCTGGATTTATGCTGGTTCTTCTTGAATCTCCTAAACGACTTATAATGACATTATCACGAACGATACACCAGTGGTCGTGTGATACGGTGCCGGACTTGCGATCGCGAGGTCGTCGGTTTGAATCCCGCCCGTGGCTCCTACGTACAAACGCCAACCTAGCGCAACTCAGCGTGCCATCCCTCCGGGATCTGTTAATATGTAACAGCGAAATATGGGGAGTAAACGGGCATACCACACGATGATGAGGTGTTTGTGGTATTGCAGCCTTGGCTGGTGTCCGGGAAAGGGCTACAGGAAACGGAGATCAGCGGCACACGTGGCTCGGGAAGGACGGAATGGAGGATCTACTGCTACTTTTCTCACAGTCATACGTTGTACAATACAATCAAATCAGTTATCAACAGTCAGGGTTCCTGTCAAATAGCGCACCTCTATCAGGGGAAGCATTAAGACAGTGGAGACAGGTAGGCACATAATTAACATGCTACAGCCGACTAACGTCACGCGGTTTGTCGGCGACAGCGCAGCTTCTTGTCATACCGATAGATTAGTCCTAGCTAAAGTATCCCTGTTTGTAGGGCTATGCGACAGCGCTGCGTTTGTCAGCATTGTTTGACCATTGTGCGGTCAAATGCTTATCTACCTGGCTGATGACATCCATCTCGTCTCCGAAAGCAACCGATGATCCCTTCGGTCTTCCTCTGATAACATGTGCGCGGTACCCCACGTACGCACAACAGCTTTGGAGACAGATGCTTTGGCACTGTCGGCCCGCGAATTTGGAACACTCTGCCGCGCGGCCTACGGACACTTGACATCAGCTACAAACATTTTAAGGCGCTGCTGAAGACATATATGTTTCGACAAGGCCACGGCGCTTTTTGACATTCTGTATAAGCACCTTAGAAATATTCTTACTTACTTACTTACTCCGTCATTGCAGGTCTAGCTGTCCTTTGCTGCAGGCTTTGCTGTACTCATTGTGTATTTTGACGACTGTTGCTCGTACGTAGGTATGCGTATACTGGTGACGTTGCTGCTCGACACTCTGCCGATGCTCGGTAACGTCCTGATGCTGTGCTTCTTCGTTTTCTTCATCTTCGGAATCATCGGAGTCCAACTGTGGTCCGGACTTCTGCGTAACCGCTGCTTCCTCGACCTGCCTGAAAACATATCGACCGCCGGGTACCGTACCGTACGCTATTGTCGTATTGTAAACATATAAAATAGTTTTCGGTTTGATGGATCTGGATGGCCTAAGATTCGCTTGTTAACCCAAATAAAACAACACGTGGACACATTAGAAAATTGTTTGTACAATATGGTCGAGTGGATGTTAGAAAGTATTTTTGGAAACCACATTTTAAAATTTGGAAGAATAATTGCAACTACTGTGGAAGACTTTGCTGGTATACAAAAGTTGAAATGTTTTATTGAGCGTGTTGACTTGTTCCGGTAAGTAAGTTTCTGATGCTCTGTAAGACTGGTAGCACTGATCAAGTCTGAGCCATTTGAGCCTGTCTCAATTTATCTGTTTCTTTCCACTACTGTTTCACTGGTGAATAAAGATGAATATAACTCTGATGACGTACTTGTGCTGGTGGCGCCGAACTTGTTTACTTTCTTACTGGACGGAAGGATGGATGTGTGTTGATGTAACAGCGCTGAACTGGAAGAGTACTACAGCGACAACGGACACGACTTCATCTGTAGTCGGCCCGAGTCGGAAGGCATGACCAAGTGCTTCAACCTGCCGCCGTTTATTCGCAATCGAATGCACTGTAACCGCAGCGCGTCTGTGTTGGCCGACAACTCGCCAACGAACAGTTCCTGTGTCGACTGGAATGTCTACTACACCGACTGTAGACCAAGCGATTATAATCCGTTCCACGGCGCCATATCGTTCGACAACATCGGACTGGCCTGTGTCGCTATCTTCCAGGTGAATGTCGTCCGTGCCGGTCCTTAACTGTCGCTAGTTCAAGCCTGCCTGACTCGATACGATACGATTCGATACGATACTTTGACGTGCACTGGAAAGCTGAAGGGTGATCAGCTTGATCAACTGCACGTGACCAAAAAATATAAGAAATAAACTAAAACACAAATGCCGACGAACAGTCGGTCTACTGCACAGTCTTCAGCAGCAAATTGCTGATCCAGAAACTCAGCTTCCTGTCCTTTCTGGGCCGGAAATTAATTGTCTCTATAGTACTGGGTTAAGGGACTCGTGCGACTGACTAGAGCGGTTGTATGTCTGCATGGGGCTCCGCCGGTCCGTCAGTGCGGAATATGCAATGCATGTAGGCATGTGATAATCGCTTGTTCAAAAGACTCCAGAATAGAGTTTGCATGTTTCAGTCTTCATGTAGGTTTGCTTTTTTGTCAACTTTTCGTCTTTCAAACCGGATACCAAAAATAACGCGAATTTTGACGCTGTATCCAGTAAACGCGTCAATTTTGATGAGGTATAAATTTATAAAACACATACCTAAGCTCATAATATTTGGCACACATAATCTGCAGACATTTAAACATAATACACTCATCAATGAATTACAGCCAATGCAGTTTTACTTATTTAATATTCGTCCTAAATTGCATCACCAGAAGTGACGAAAAATCGAAAATTACGCGTCACACTGTCTGTCAACAGAAACGTGCACGCGTTAATTTCTTTATGCAGTTTGAGAGACGATAACGTGATAACAAGCAAATCTACATGAAAACTGAAACATACAAACTTTATTCTAGAGTATTTTGAATATTTCTGCCGAACATCATCAAAATCGATGCTTATAATTTTTGAACTATGCCGTTTCAACGTTGGTGCATTTTTAGACACACTGTAGAAGTATTGTGTAGCCATGTGTTTGAGAGACATGCAGACTCGCGATGTTATCACATGAGATAAGTGACATAGATGGTTAACCTCTGAAAACCTAAGTCCAAAGTGAACTTATTGAACTTATTGTAATTTCATCCTGCAGCCATTAATTCTGATACAAAAATGAACGGTCAACGGCTAGCAGGTGTTTTGTGAAACAGTGACGTTTAGTCTGTTCCTGATGCGTACAGGTGATCAGCCTGGCGGGTTGGGTCAACATCATGTACTATATTCAGGACGCCCACTCGTTCTGGGATTGGACTTACTTCGTCTCTTTGATCATCGTAAGTACACAGTAAACACCGCAATAAACGAACAAGAAGCTCGGCTATCGACGACAGACCGCGCGACGCGTGTTTTGTGGTTTTTCTGTGACAACATAACTTCTTGTTTTCCACAGGTTCGTCGAATATCGCCAGTATGTTCGAATTTCAGTTTTCGCGACGTACCATAGCGAATCAGTCTAAATGACGTGGAACCCTTTCTTTGAAATATTCCGGTTAAAGAATTTTGAAAATCGGTCCACAGCTTGCCTAACTTATGATGCAACATCCAGTGAGACAGTGTTTGCTGTCTGTTGATCTATTAAAGTAGGTTAGATATGTAGACACGGATTAAAACTGACCACAGACTCCGATGTGTCTGTAAAGTTTGTTAAATTTTCAAAGAGACATTCGCTGTTATCGTCGAAGAACAGCAAAAAAAAGTATGTAAATTTGCGCCAAGTCCGAGAAATCAGATTAAAACCGTTCGGTTCGTACAGTATTGCTTAACATCCGTGGTATTTTTTTGCAGTTTAACAACTGTGTTTGCCAACTAATAACAAAACGTGTGAACACTGTCAACTGGCTGTGTTGTCATGACTACAGATTGGCGCTTTCTTCCTAATCAACCTGTGCCTCGTTGTCATAGCAACGCAATTCTCGGAGACGAAGAAGCGTGAAATGTCGCGAATGTTGGCCGAGCGAAAGCGATTCCAGACGTCGAGTAGCAGTACGCTGGCTAGCAGCTCGGAGCCGGGCGGATGTTACGACGAGCTCATTAAATATGCATCACACATCGGCCGCAAGGTGCGTCGACGGCTGCAGCGGTTTGCACGTCGTGTGGCGCGAAATCATCGACGACGACGCGTTACACCCGAGCGAGCGGCTGTCGCTGTGTCTCTGAGGCGTCGCCATCGTCGTCGTCACGCGAGTAGAACGCGTCGACGAGCAGACACCGAACATCACCAGGACCAGCCAGCGTCACAGTCCTTGACCGCTGTCAGTCCACCGTCACCCGCTCGCCGCTCACCGTGTTCACCTCAACGTTCACGTGCTGACGACCGACACAGGACGTCGAGGTCTTCACCAGAGCCGGCACCTCCCCAGCGGCCAGTGGCTCACGTACTGCCGCAGCCTGGCTCAGACCAGCCTTATCCTCTTCCTCATGCTCATCCCACCCAGCAGCAGCAGCAGAGGGAGGCAGCACGTCGGCCGGACTTCCTGAGCATGCCCAGTCACGACTCGGTCGGCTACGCGTCAATAGTGTCAGTGCTCAGCTGGAGCTCGCTGCCGACTCCGTCTGTCAACTTGTCCACCCAGCCAGTTGGAGCACCACCACCACCACCACCCGGCACTGGCGACTGTCGTCAGGAGTCGGCGGACAGTGACTCGGTCACAGCAACACGCTATCTCGTTCTTCCACTCGAACTCATCAGTATCAGTCCTCAGTCGCGCCGAGCGTCGTCGGCCAGTGCCTACCTACAGGACTTCTGTTGTCTGTCGTCGGAACAGCTCATCGTCGAACATCATCCGAACGTCAGCGCCGTCGACAGAGTTCGACGTGCCATGCTGCGTAGTGAGTCACTGGGAGGCGAGCCACGTCATCCGACAGCAGCTGCAACCGCGTCATCGCGTCATCGGTTCGTGCACAGAGCTTCGTCATTCACCGAAGAGATGCCGCGGCCGTCACACAAGTCTGTTGTTCAGCCTGCAGACGTCACCCTTGACGAGGCGCAGCCGTACACTGCCGAGCCCAGCGCCAGCGACAGCGCTAGCTCGACGGCAGTTAACCGGCTACCAGACAGTTCACCGGCGACCTCGTCTGTTCGTCGAAACTCAGTCAACCGCGCTTCCTCGTTATCCAGTGCCACAACACCACGAACCACACCCAACCTCCTCGCCGTCCCTGCGCCAGTGATTGGCAGCGGAGCTCGGCGAGCGTCGGTGATCAGGGCGAGGTCACTGGGTAACGACCCTGCGTTCGACATCCAACTAGCTATACCCCACACTCCACACTCTGTCGCTGTTCCAGACATCAGTCAGACCACCAAGTCGCCGGTGCTCGTACCACCCCGAACTGACGTCGCTTGCAGGTTTCCGGCATGTCCCCCGGTGACGGTAGGTGACGGCGCAGAGCGGTCGTCTGCACCAGTTCCAGAGAAGTCGACGTTCAGCGGCGTGAACTCTATGTCAAGGACGACGAAGGACGTTGCGAAGGTCACGTCGTCAACCCAGCGAGTGGGTGTTGGCCGGGCGTCTTCGTTCACCATCGCCGATCACACGCAACATCGTCAGCGATCAGCCACGAGTTCGAAGCTGATTCATCAGACGTCGGCGCTACTACCTCGCTCACTGAAGACGTCGTCAGATGACTGTGTCTACCATCACTCACCCAGCATGGCAGCCACACAGCAAGGTTTGCATTGCATCCTGCCTCTGTTTGGAGTCAGCCACGGTGAAGAGTTTAACTTTAAGACAGACTGGATGCCGCAGACAGTTCTGTGATCTTCCAAAATGTGTTAAATTTACGTGTAATATGATGCAGTCAAAGCCATTTAAACACGGAATTTCTGGAAAGATTTCGAGACAACTTAGTACAGTGCTGGACCAGACTTACTGGCTTCTCTTGGTCTGCACAAATCCTACGACTCTTTGGGGCTCAGGTTCAGCCTGTCGCCATCTAAGCCTTGTCGAGTCATAGTCCTACTTGAATGAATCACATAACACGTGTACAATTAATCCAAGCCTTTTTGTCGACTTTTAATATTAAATGTTTAATTTAATAGTCTCGGCGCTGTCTAAAATACTATGAGTATGAAACAGTCGGAGAAGACCGTATAGATTTGATCTGTTTCAAGACAGTGTACAAGTCCATAATGGAGGAGGACAACGAGCCAGCGGGTATGCGTGCATGCGTGGTTGAAAAACTTAAATTACTGAAAAACCAGCTGTCGCTGACAAACCGCGCGATGCTTTCGCTTGCGTCGTGCGGTTAATGTTCAAGAGCGGCCTAATGACGACATGTCTTCAGCGCCAGACAAGTGCAGTGCTCAGAGTGCGTGGTTGTTTGCTAAGTATTTGAGTTATTATAGCTCTACTGTACGGCATATCTACAGTGGAGACGTACTACACGGCGACATGGGCGATCGCTTACCACCCACGACGACGCTTGCTGTCATCATTAGCACAACGACACGGACCACACGTGCAGCTGCTACGGACCATGTTAGTTTATAGTAGGTACTAAGAGCAAAGTCAGCGGGAGGTGCTGGAGTTGCCGAGATACAGGCACGTGATGAAAATTTAATGAACGATAAAACGCGGGGGCGACTAATACAACGGGTGCATTGTCCATCCGCCCACGCAACTATTTCTCTACTATTACTTACTTACTTACTTAATGTTGTAAATTAATTCCCTCTCATCATTGACTTTCATCCCTCTTTCTTCTTGAGAGTTGTTTACTCATTTAATTTGCTTCCACTTAATTCCACAGAGTTAGTGCAACATTTACACCTAACAACTCTCGCTCTAAAGTGTGTTTTTGTTTATTTTTCAATCGTTTTACCTCCGTCGATACATCCAGTGACGTTGAGGCGAGCGCTGTAAAGTCAGTAAGTAAGTAAATGATTAAAGTGTCCAAAACAACTAAATATCACTGTGCAAGCACTACATAAGTAAGGGGGAGTTAAGAAAAACAGCGCCAGTGAAGCCAGTAAAGATCATCGTAGTAACCTTGTCGTCTTGAATGAAGAACCACTCTAATGCACCAGCACGCTCATGTTGCCTATCACATTCGACGGTAATTCTGTTCAATTAATCGTCATCTGTGCCACGACTTTCAAGACTCGACTACTGCAACGCAGTATCGTCCTTGTCGGCCTCCGGAGCAGACATGCTACCTTCATCTCCCACTACAACGAGGCTTGTGCTTGACCTTTGACCCCACGAGTGGATCCCGATCTGGCAGAGACATGGGGTCGTCGTATGCAAAAGAAATCGTGTCGATATCTTTTGCCATTTGATCACAATGCACGAACGTGATAGACATACAGACAAACAGACCACCGAACGGTGACATCGACACCAGCGATGTCGCATAAAAATTCGGCATAGTTACCCATCAAGACGAAATTCCCCTATCCCTCACACAGTGGGTAAGAATCGAGCCATGGCTGTCCCTGGGCATATGCGCTTAAACGAGTCTCTTGTTAGTAATTGAATTCTTGTTGCCGTGGCAACCGATAGGTTATCGGGACGAAAGTTTGTCCGGCAGCACACTGCACACAGTAAGCCGGCGGCGGCGCGTTGTGAAGATGTAGCATCCAGTGATGATCATGATGACTGCCTGTCGCTGTAGCCGCCGCTAATGATGACGATGATGACATTGCGTTCGATCGAGCTCGAGTCAGTCCAATGCTAGGTCGTTAATACTCAGCACGCTATGTTCTTGACTCCTAGGCAACAATCATCTACCGCACAGTACATCTGCATAGCAGATTTGAACTGGGCACTTATTTCCTATATGACGTGAATTCCTGGTCTTGGATTATCGAAATTTGCGATTTTTGTCATATAATTACAGTCAAAATGTGATTTTGCGTTGTACAAACTTTTTTCAAGCCTAGACGTCGTCACTTCGGCAATCCGCTGCCGACTTATCGCGAAAAACTTCCAACATGGCCTTCGTCCGCCATCTTTAATTTCTTTAATTTCTGATCACTCGGCTGGCTATCGTCACAGTCCCAGTCTGCTAGAGCGTATACCAAACTTCATCTAAGTTAAACGACATTCATGACATTAGGCCTATAACGATCATCAGAATGGTTACAGTCTGTCACCTTGAATTTTCGAAATTTGCCGTTTTTACGGTTTTTGATATGTGATTTGCTTATTAAATTAAAAAATCGTACCAAGACACCCCGCTCATGAATTAAGACACTGAATTTCTCATTATTGTTCTCAAAAGACAAATTTCTAGAATAGACAACTTTTCACTCAATACCACTCATTCTGCACGCAACCTTGGGGTTTTATCGTTGATCAGATCTCATTACTTTCTAAGTCCTGCTATTCTCATATTCGTGAGCTCTGCTGTATCCGCCTGACCGTGATTCTGAAACAGCCAGTGCCATCCGTGCCCCTGTTGTCCACTCCAACCTTGACTACTGTAACTCTCTGTACTACAATCTTCCTAAGTCTCAAATAAAGCGCCTCCAACAGATTCAAAACTGTTTTGCACGTACTGTGGTTACTGGTTAAAGCTTCTTTTTCTCATTTCACACCCATCTTCAGATCTCTTCACTGGCTTGAGATTAACTAACGTATTAACACCTATTTCCAATACTTCCAACCCGAATCCTAACCAAACCGCATACCTGTTGTGACTCACTTAAGCCCATATGTATGTTGACTCGATTCTGCCCCTTCACTGCGAGATTTACTCTTGTATACTCTTTCGTGAAACTTCAAATTTATCATTTTTAGCCGACCAACTAACGATCGCGCTTATGCTACAGTGTTGCGTTGGTATGTAGTCTGTAACCTATGTATTGTGGCTAAACGGTGCGTCTTGCCGAAAACTGAAGTAGCTAATGGGAAATGGCCTATGGGGAATGAAATGGTCACGTCACTGATGACGTCACGTGACCTTGAAAGGACATCGTCGTGACCCAAATATGCTTAAGGCCCAATATCTCGAAAACAGCTGGAAATGGTATTTAGCAACTATCGATAATTACTATAGACAAGTGTGCTGTGAGACAGTACGGTGGCTATCCTAGCGATAGCTTGGCTTCTTGTTTTCATTTCATTCTCGTTATTTTTGCTGAAGGGCGATCATGTAGCGTGCTACGGTCGTCAATGGTCTGTTCACGGAGAGAAAGGCCTGTGACACAGACGTCTGACGGTGTTCACTGCTAGTCGGCTCTCTTTGACTAGCACGCCATCTGCGAGCAGACACGAGGATCAGCTATATACAGTTATCACGCTAGTCTGTTCGTAGTAGGCTAATAATATGCACTATTTTTATCGCGGCTAAATCAGTCGTTGTCCCTCAGATTGTAAGCGACATATCAATTCGACTGAGTGCAGTCTTGTAGCCTAAACACAGTGGCGGACTAGCTATTAGCCTCGCCTGGCTGCAGCCTAGGGTTCGCAAATGTTAGGCGGCCCGGATTTTTCATGCAAAAATTTATGTACAAAAAAACAATGCAAAACACACAAAAAACAATTAGAAACAATATATAGCCTACAGCGCGCGTGGTCGATTACGTCTGAGGACAATTAGAAAAATTAGTCCACCAGATGTCAGATTTTAAGGCTAAAATGCACCAAATTCGATTTTCCCTGTACCCGAGACCCCGCTGGGGGAGCTAACAGCGGTTCCCAGACCCCAGCTGTATTTAAGGGCCTATTTCTAATTGGCGCGTGGGGAAGGGCAGGGAAGGGAAAAAGGGGGAGAAGAAGTAATAGAGAGGCGGGAAGGGAGGACAGAAAAAGGAGGGAGCCGGAGAGGCCCATGAAAAGTGTGAAGCCTAGGGCCCGCAAGGTAGCTAGTCCCCTTGCATGAAAGTCCACACGGTCGTCTGAAACTGCATCTTCGAGGTAACTCATGGAACCCCTAACAGTCACTTAGAGGAGTGGAGGGAAAGATGGTAAAACGGAAAAAAATCCTACATACGCCAGTGTCAGATTTAGTTCTATCGTAGTTTTCTCTTTCTTACCATTTGTTGCACACTTGCACTTGTTGTGAACATAGGTATTATATATGTTTATGGTGCGGTGCTTTCACGCTACACATCCCGTCAACGCCTCCCACGGATGGGTGGTGGATGACAATGCCACCCTTAAAACTAGTCTTGATTGAACAGCTGAAGAGTCGATATTGCAGATGTGAAACCGTTTTTAGCCGACCGTACTAACGGTCGCGCTATTGCTACACTGTTGCGTCTGTCGTCTGTCGTCTGTCTGTCTGTCGTCTGTAACGTTATGTATTGTGGCTAAACGGTGCGTCCTAGAGCAAAA
>Ga0056114_1000712_pt1 | contig 12776 bp, 4 predicted proteins | sample WorMetHERISLAND1_FD_77005 | JGI IMG/M metagenome (GOLD analysis project Ga0056114, IMG submission 77005) | Marine gutless worms symbiont microbial communities from Max Planck institute for Marine Microbiology, Germany - Olavius loisae HERON... ...
AATCGCCTCTGAACGGACTCCAACCTATTGATTAGGCCAATTTGGGTTGGTGACCAAATACTTGAAGCATACTCCAAGACTGGACGAACATAAGTATTAAAGGCCTTTACCAAAATATTATGGCCTCGTGTTATAACGCATTTAAACAATAATCCAACTCTTCGAATTGCCTTGGCTGTAATACTGTTTATATGATCAGTGAATTTTAGGGAAACATCAACTGTGACCCCAAGATCTTTAACCGTGTGTATGGCTTTCTTCCATTGAGAGAGCGTCTTGTTGCATATATACCAAGGTCGAACGCATTGCGTGATAGTCAACTTGTTTGTCTCAGTGCGTATTCGCAGTGGGTGAATATATCGTAGTTACTGAGCTACGTACTCTCGGGCGGTCGGACCTACTGTTGCGCAGAAATCGAAGCACCGTTCAAGGTCATTTAACATCATTTAGCCGTAACTTTTGGCACCCACGTATAGCTTCTGGTCAAACGATGATTTGGTATGCAGATAGGGCCTACGATTTGGCAATTGGCAAGTTTCCACAAATACTAACGCTTAATTACTAGTCGAAATCGCGCGACGTGCACTGCGCGAGCGTCGGGCGTGCATTTTGGACTTTCTGATGAGTCTGCCATGGCAACTGACATATAGCAAAGTGGAACTACACCAAGACCGAAGTCACCAAACTGTCATCCACAATCTAACCAGTGGATGAGAAGTTGTATTAGACCTGAATCTGACTCCATCGATCCCCGTTGTGTTCCCATGCACTGATCGAACTGCAAAGAAATCGATATCGTGAAGAACAGCCCAAAGTGATAATCGATATTTTCGGTTCACTGTACTGTAGCCTATATCGTCCGGTGACTGTCGTATGCTACAAATGTTGGTTCATATGCAATATTCTAAAATATACTGCATGCATTCACAGTCCAGTTATGCAGCTGGTTCACCTTTGATGTCTGTCTCGGCGGCGATCTTCTACTGAGCTTAACAGGCTAAAATGCTCTGACAAGCATGACGCTTTGTATTCGCATTGTTTGTCGAAAGCCATTGTCATATTTTTGCAGAACTGCATGTCTATTAGGCGATAAATTGCGCCAAGGAAACGCTTATAAGTAAGTAAGTAACGAATTCATTACGCGCGAAAGACTTGGTAAGGGTATCATTTCATTTATTAATACATGATATCGGCACAAAAACATGAAGCATAAAACCGTAAGCACGGCTGATCGGCAACTGCAGTGCAAGCCACTTTCGCAGTGCCAAACAATGCAACAGTGTACAATAATTATGAGAATTACAAACAGCTAAAATTAGTTGCGGAAGTCGCAGTACGCAGCAAAACTGAAAACAGAAATTTGTTTCAACAGTATAGAAATCCCAATATATTTTTTTTTATTTTTTGATATACTATTTACTAATCAATTTATTGTGTCTTGCGGTCACAAATTTGCAACTTGATATACAATTAACAACTGCAAATTAATGAAAAACTAAAGAAAGAGTAATGAAACAGTTCTGAAAGAGTTTATTACAGAGATACGAACACAAATATGCAATAAAAATACAGCAATTAAACGCACAAATGATTTTACCATATTGATATTAAACTAATAAACGATATAATGAAATATAATGAACTGTCATTTATCTGCAGCAATTCTGACAGTCGTGTGCGCCTTTTTATGCCGCAGTTTCACTTAGTTGGGAAGTGGCCCTACGGTTAATATTTTAAATAACAATATGTTTATGTCGTGGCGACCGATTAACTAACGGGGAATACTACTGGTAAAACCATATTGTAATTTGCGGCACGACGAAAATGTGGTGAAATATGCCCCCAAATGAACTTAAGTCTTTTACTTTGATATGAGCATATTTCACCGTCCTGTCAACAACAATAGCAGGACACGTAAACTATTATGCTGTCATGTATATAGCACTCACTTTAGGTCCAGTCTGTCGTCGTATTCTTTCGAACTTGAAACTTATGACACGAAGACCTGCAAGCGGCGAGTGGGCGAGCTAGTCGAGCGTCGACTAGTACAATGTCAAGCAGGACTTGAGACAGACCAGTTTGTGCTTGCCACGTACAATAGACCGATTCTCTCCGGCAGAATCGACTCGTCACGCATGCATGATTGGCGTTCGTTCTTTCTATATACACAGTGGACGGACGGACTGCTACACACGAGCCTCTATTCTCTCTCACTCCCCATATTGAATCACCTCTGGCACGATGTTTGGTTGGTTACGGCCTTGCGCGTCTGCTTTATGGTGCCGAGACCTATTGGCAGTTTTTGCTGATCACTAACGTAAATACACTATAAGCCTTGCAGTAATTAACTGAGATATAGTCAAAAACAAAATACAACGCTTATTTAATCCTTGTAATGTGTCGATGCTGCGAAAATACATATACATAATACACACATAAATACATAAAAATGCATAACAAAGCCCAAGTGTAGTAATAAGCAAATTTGAACAACTATGCAAAGTACGGTAGACAGACACAGCAAAAATAAACTATCAATATGGAACAAAGTTAACTAACTATACTGACTATACAGTTTTAAAAAATCTATTATAATACATATATTAGATCTCAGTCATCTCACGTTTTGAGTGCAGGTGGGGCTCGCGGATTCAACCATCCACAGTTGTTTATCTTCACCCGAAAAATTTCTTTTTATTACAGCACGGAATCACTTATAAAAGTGCTCCGTTTTCGCCGTGAAATTCCGAGATATGTGTGACATTTCGACTACAGTTAGACAGATATACGCTTTAAGCAATCCACGTGGATGCACTCATGTGTTACCTGACTGTTGCATCGTGCGATTAAAACAACAAGTTTTACTCTGTGCTATAGAAATCTACCACGCCAGATAGTTTGTTAGCTCTTTGACGCCCACTCCTGCCAGCATACTAGACTGATGATATAAAACAGCAAAACTCAAGCGATGCTTCCGGAAGAATCGCGCGATTTATCTAAAACAGCGAGACTTCTATATATTTAATTCGTAGGTGATATCGTGCGCTAAAAAGAAGGCTTCCGGCCAAAATAATCAGCTACCATTCGCTACAACAGACCGGAAAGCAGAAGGATCTTAACCTGAATTAAAGGCGCACTGTCCTTTGTTTGTTTTAGTTTCTTCTTTTTTGATTTTTCTGGCTACGTGTGCTATATTAAGCTGAATACTCAGCTTTCGAGTCCACGTTAAACTCTTCTATCGTATCGTATCGTGTCGTAAAGAAATTGGGATCTGCCGGTTGATTCCCCAGTTGACGCGCAGGAAAGACGGACAGTAACCAACACTTAATGCGGTCATCCGTTAGACGGCCGCAGAACAATGTGTATCACAGGTCCGACGGCGCTGCGCTGTTAATCGCAATGACGACTAGCGAGATCAACAGAACATCGTCCACGTTGTTGATCACACCTGAGTCGAACAAGACGAGTAGCTCGATATGCTTAAATTTCTATACGCCACCTGCGTTCACATCGCCTGGTCATTAGAGATGATCCCGTCGGAATTTTGTAACGAAGATTAGTCTTGAAACTAGAATATTATGGCTATCAATGTGAGACAGAATTTCGACGATAAGGTAAGCTACAATACCGGATCATGACAGACAGACAGACGGACGTACAGATGGACAGACAGAGACCGTTCGACAGCAAATTTTAGGTGTCGATTTTTTATATGAAGTACGATTATAGCCGTATTCACAAAGATGATTGTTTCAGAGCGCACCTCAGACCTACTTGCTCTTCGCTGCCGATTTCAGAGATAAAGAATTCCGTGACGTCTTACTTCAGGCAACGGCTGACTATCACTAACGTCTCACCTGCATGCTCGGCTGATCTTCAGTCAATTCAATTCTTCTGCGGCACGAGGGCGCTTCGCAGACTGTAAATTCCCGTCAACGTTGCGATCGCTTTAATGACAAATTAAATTATTCACGTTCAGCACGACGATCGTGTCTTCTGCCAATCTTTAATGTATTTCGCGATTAATACATCTATAATCTATAAACCAGCGAAACTCGCGGCTTAACTGGAAGGCCATGGAGGGGAATTACTTTAAATTTCTACAGCAGAGTTCTAGAGAAAAGACACAGTGCTTGCTGTATAATGAATAATGCTCTGTTCGCTTTCTCGAGCTGAGCAACAGCGTAAATTATCACAATTTATATATGTTTATATTAGATAAATTTTTGTCGCTCGTCAGTATGCAAAACGCGATACTGCTGTAGCAATTCTGGCCATTCGTCCGTCTGGCTGCCTGCGTGCAACATTCCGGTATTGTGCCGAAACGGTTAACTATATCGTCAAAACCTCATCGTTCTAGCTTTCTCGGAGCTAAACGCCATTACGAAATTCAAACGGAGTCACCCCAGTCGAGATAATTGACCCCTAATTACAACAGATAATGTTCAAAGAACACAGAGTCTGTCCAATGCTATCTCTAATGCTCTTGGAGATATTTGTATCCAAATATATGTAAGTCACGACCTTGACCTTACAGGGTCACGTGGCCATTTTGATACCTCAGGTGCCATTTCGTATAGGTGCTCTACTGTAACCGAGTCTGTATCTCCATCCGTTTTCGAGATACGGGCCCCAAAGATATTGGGGTCACGTCCTTGACTTTCAAGGTCACATGACATCATCGGTCGGTCACGTGACCAATCGATTCGCTATATGTCATTTCCTATCGGTGTCCCATTGGAACCGAACCTCTATCTCTAACCGTTTTCGAGATATTTGCATCGAAATATATCTGAGTCACGACCTTGACCTTTTGTAAATCACGTTACGTCGATTGACACCATGATCGATGACCCTGGATGATCTTTGTTTCGAAATTTCGGAGAATTTTGCAATTTGAGAGGCAACAGCTGCTAAACGAATAAATATAGACCCGTAGTGTCAGAGACAGCGTTGTAACCCTCTGAATGTACTTTTCAACATTATATGTTCCCTGCGTTGATTTGCCGTAGATTTCTTTCTTCGCCTGGGGCATTCAAAATTACGTATTTTCATCAGGTTTTATTATTAGCCGACCGTACTAATGGTCAGGCTTATGCTACAGTGTTGCGTCCGTCTGTCATCTGTCACGTTATGTATTGTGCCTAAACGGTGCGTCCTAGAGCAAAAGTTACTATTGGTAGTCTATAGGAAGTCGTATGTGAGGAATCGATTGGTACAAAAATGAATGACTTTGACCTTTGTTTAGAGGTTGTTTAAGGTCATGACAACCATTGTGTCACATTCACCATTAAATATCTCGGAAACCGTTAGAGTAGAGCCTTGGTTCCAAAGGACCATGAATAGGAAATGGCCTATGGGGAATCGAACAGTCATGTGACTGATGACGTCACGTGATCGTGAAAGGTCAAACTCGTGACCCCAATACGCATAGAGCCAAATATCATTTGGAAATCAGCTGTAGATGCTATTTAGCAACAATCGCTATTTAATAGATATTCTGCTGTCAGGCAGTATGGTCGGCTATCCTAGCGACAGCTTGGCTTTTTGTTTTTGTTTGTAGCTCACGGATGAATATCATTGCCAAAAAGTTGTCGTGATGTTGTTTATTGTTTTCCATCACGCTTTATTGAACAGAATATTATAATAATTCAATGAACAAAAATACTTCATTAAATGATTAACCTAGAGGTCAACTACAAATGATTAATTCACCATGAAATGGTAGCACAATATACAACAATCAAAACAACATCACACAAGAAAAAACTTAACTAAATCCGTAGTGACTGGAGAGCTGAAAAATGTTAGAAGCTTGTTAATATTGTGTGTGTACAGCATTTTAGTGCGTGAAACGTAATTGTTCGTGCACATGTCACTGGAAACATCAGTAAATTCTCACTGTTCCACAGACAAATCCACATTAAACAGACAATATAAATAGTTATTGACCTGCGAATTATAGGCCTACATATGGGTACATTTCAGTTGCGTGCACGCTGCGCAGTGCGACTGCCAGTCATTTGCACTGCTTCACCGTCACCGGCTTGTTGTGATTTCTGGCACGGAATCAGATCCAGCAAGACGCGTCTCACTGGCTCGAATTTGGTGGCGTAGATGAACGGGTTTGCACAGATATAGAGAAATTCGAGGACCATGACAATATAGTACCCGGAATCAAGGAGAGTGAAGTCGGTGTTGATGTTTACGAGCAGATAGTAGACGGAATTGGGCATGCTACTGATGACATACACTGCACTGACAAGGATCATGGTTTTGACCACGTTGGACTGGATCTGGTGTGAATGGGCTTGAGCGGTGCTTGAGGCATGAGTACTGTGGTGAGCCATCACACTTGCCTGTCGACGGAAGACGAACAGAATGCACCCGTAGCAGAAGATGAAGAAACAAACCACGATGACGAAGAATGTCATGCAGTTCCAGACACCGTGGATGACTGCCGCCACTCGACTGTTCCAGATGACATACCCGTAGCAGACCTGGTCTATCACGGCAGTGGTGAAGTAAGTCAGAACCATGTTGTATACCACGCTTGCGATCCACGCGAACACCATTGCCGACCACAGCACCCACCTGCGGAGCACTTTCTTACTCAGTGCAGGATAAACCACCTTCAGATAGCGTTCAACGGTAATGCTCAACAGGTTGATTACTGAACCAATAATTGAACACCACAGAAGGTTTTCACTAAGAATCAAAAGACACAGCAAGTAGCCAAGCATTCCAGACAGACGGATATTGCAAAGCTTTAGTGTATATGTCGTAACCAGGACGAGAGAACTACAGAGATCGTACACATTCTGGTTGAATATTAGCAACTGTTTCTTGTGCTGCTTCGAGACAATCATGGCGTAGAGGATCAGCCCGTTGGTTACTGCTCCTACAACACCAGTGACCACGACTGCACACTGAAAATAGAAAGCGACTCCGTTTGAAGACGATGACGTAACAGTATTTGCGCCTGTTGATTGGAGCTGATTGGTTTGCGTTGTTGCCGTGGCAACGAACAGGTGCGATGTTGTCTTATTGCCTTCTTCTGTCATTTTCACTACATCGCACGTCAACACAAAAATTGTGCAGAAAATTGGAACTATAGAGAGAGTCGTCTACATACAGCTGTAGGATGGGCTCAAGGGTCAGGATCGCCGTTTATCGTTCGCACATGCCGCCTTGATACGGAAGTTTAATTAACGCATGATGCTGCCTTGTCTACTGCATAGCAACATAGGAGTACATCTACTAAAAATTTATGCCTTAAACTTGTATTATAACAAACTGATGCGTAACATACCTATACAGAGCGCGATATATTATTATAGCAATTCTGTTTATCCATCTATTTGAAACGTTTCCATTGTCAGTACACATCGTATAATTTCTTATACGGTGCCATCCGGTATAGCTCGGTTATTGTGGTTTTCTCGAAGTAGAATGCTGTTACGAAATTTCGACTGGAGTTATCCGTAAATTGAGGCTTTAAATACATATTTTATCCAGCTAGTAACTATAGTGAGCAGCCAATTGTCACTTTCGACTAACTGCGTGGTAAACAAGTAGGTATACGGCTGGGGGGGGGGGGCTGCGACATGCGACCCTCCCGATAATTATTACCGGTTTGAGAAAAAGGACACATTCGACGATAATGTGTATGATCACTTTGGTATTAGTTTGACTAAATCGATCCACTTTTGGCGAAGATAAGTGCGATAAAACGATTTTTGTACATTTCGTTCCCAGTGACCTTGACAGTTTTGACCTTTAGACCTTAAATTTGCTCTCCTAGTTATACCACTGTCGAGGGTCATGTCTCCAGGTAAAATTAGAAGTTTCTACGGTTTTCCTTTTTCGAGAACATCGGAGTCGCGGTCGGACAGATGGACAGACGGACGAGGTGCAACACTTAGGGAAGGCTGCATAATAACATAGAGCGCCAAGTTCTAATAATGTCGCTAAGGTACATGTAGGTACGTTGTGTGTTATAAATCGACGACGACGATTATGTTCCAATTTTGGCAAATTTCACAGATCGACCTATGCAAGCCGCCTTAATATTGTTAATAACGACGGTCCTATGCAGGTGTTGAATCTGTTTAATGTGTGCTAAAAAGTGACGGATAGAGAAGACACGTTTCATTTTTATTGCCCACCAACTCCGACAAAAACATCCCAGAAATCGACTGAACTCACGGACGCTCGATATATTTGCGAATTTTGCTATAGCTTGCATTACTGTTAAAACTAGTCTGTTAACACGGTATAGAGACTATACATTATTGCATTTTCATATCCTTTGTCCAGTTTGCAACGCGAACAGCATGCGAGAGACCGTTGCCAAAGCTCGACCTCTGTTGGGGACTCCACTCATGTTGCACCCACGTAAACTTTGTCTTCTTGCATAAAACCAGCCACGCCTTCGATAAATTCCGGTTAATTTTGAATATCGTTACACGTACTGGCAGGGATGTAGTCAAGACTCAACAACTCAAGATCAAGCCTCATGACTGTAAGTATATCAAAACCAAGACCAAGATTTCGGATTTGAATTCGACACGATTCGACGCAACCTATATACCACATCATCATCATCGTAGTCGGTGTAATAATAGAACAATACAGTAGGAAAATGAAATCCTATTAGTATAGGCCTACTGCTCTTTATCGTAATGTCAAATGTGCTGATTGCACTCGAGGTACATCAGTGCAGAAAGCATGTCGTCTCCCAGCTTGGCACGGTGTGGTCGCATAATCATCCCGCCGTAGCTAAACCTCTTTCCACTGGAGCAGAGGATGCAGAAATACAAAAAAATTAATCGGCTGGGCGAGCAGCATGAGACGTCATTATGACCGTGGATCCTGGATCTAATCCGACGAAAACAACCTGATTAAATACGCACCCAATAAACGGTTTGTCTAAACGTCGAAATACACCCGACGTACATCAGCTGCCTCCGTTATTCAAACTGATTTTGTTTTTCTTTTCTGTATCTCAGCTGTTTATCATATAACCTTTCAAGACCAAGACCAAGACTTCAAAATTTGAGTCTCAAGACGTCTCGAGAACTACATCCCTGCATAGTGCTCACAGTAGACTCAGGATCCGGACAACATTCTGACACGGGTTTAATAGTGCTGAATTACTGTACTGTTTACTGGCGACCGAAAGAGGATCTGCAGATACCCTTGAAAATTCACCACACAGCCTCCAAACCGAATTGTTTGCTTCCGCCATACCAAAGGTTACCGGTACTTTGACTATTTTTCATCGTACAAGTGTAACATCGACGTTAACAAGTCGATATACTGTACGGTACTGCACACATACGGGAGCCAGTGAAAGTACTACATTACTTTATTAAAATCGTATAGTCGTACTTAATAAACAGTGTTAATAATTACCGAACGTACACTGTCGTCAGTTCTTTATGCCTGCAGCTGAAGAAGCCACGGTCACTGTAACGGCAGCCAAGTCCTAATGATGTGTGAAACTGAAGCTTCCGTGCGTGACTCTCATAGCTGCTACTCTGACTTCTTCGCTGTTCGTGGACTGCGTTCATGGAATGACACACACAGACTGTGGACGTCAGTCCATATCTACGCTACTTGATGTTGCTCATTAGAATACGATACACAATGTGATTCCGGATAGGACCGTGCGCTAAAAAACGGTAGACTAAGCTAATTTAGTCCACCGTACGCAGCTGGAATATAATGATAACGACAGCTATACGGATTGTGCGTCCGCGGGTGCATAGAGCCTTTTGAATATTTCTGCCAAATATTGTAAGGACAGTCGATAGACTACAGCGTATGAATGTGATTGACATCATCCTCCACAATATCATCAAAATTGACCATATAATTTCGAGCTATACCGTTTCAAAGTTGGGCCGTTTTTTGAGTGTAGTTAATATCGCAAGCTAAAAAGAAGGTAAGGCCGCAACCCACACAGGCGAACTAGTTGGAAACTAGTTGGAAACCCGGGTTGCGAACTAGTTGCGACTAGTTTCCAACTAGTTTCCAACTAGTTCGCCTGTGTGGGTTGCGGCCCTAAGGTATGCGGCCTAAATACCCAGCACGATCTGCTACCGTCCGCTACAGCAGAATATCATACAGAAGCGGAAGGAAATTGATATATGTTCGTATCTCCAGTTAACGTGCAGGACGGACAAATGGACGGACAGACCAACGCTTAATGTGGCCATCCGTTAGACGACCGCAGAACAATGTGTATCACAGGTCCGACGGCGCTGCGCTGTTGATTGCAATGCCGACTTCGCGAGATTAACAGAACACCGACCACATTGCTGATCACACCTGAGTCGAACAAGACGGCCCTAAAGGCCGCAACCCACTAGGCGAACTAGTTGGCAACTAGCTGAAAACTAGTTGGAAACCCGGGTTGCCAACCCGGGTTGGCAACTAGTTTCCAACTAGTTCGCCTAGTGGGTTGCGGCCTTATGTGCTCAAATCTCCATATCTCACCGGTGTTTAAGCCGCCATTAGGGGTGATCCTGTCGGAATTTTGTAATGACGATCTGCGTGAAACAGACAGAAACCTCTCGACAGCAAATACCACGCTTGTACACAGCATCGCGCCGGGAAAAATTTAAGATGTCGATTTTTTTTAGCGCGCGACAGCATTTATAGCGTACGCTTAGAGCGCTATATGCTGTCGCCCGTCTGTCCGTACGTCCATCCATCACACGGTTGTGTCAGTGTAAAACGGTTGAAGTTAGGATTACGAAATGTCACCATACGGTAGCCCCATCCATCTGGTTTTTCTGGGTTAAGTTTCATCAAGAACTTCTAACGGGTCCCCCCCGAGCGGAGGTGTCAAACAAGGGAGTGGCGGCAAAACAAGCGATTTTCCAGCTTTAAACGTCAATATCTGGAAAACGGTAGGAGATAAGTCCAAAGATACTAATAGGAAGTTGCATATGCGCTTTCGATTGACATCACGATCGATGACCTTGGATGACCCTGAACTGCTATATCTTCATATTTTCTGAAAATTTCGCGGGATTTCGCAGATTTGGAAGGCAATTAACAACAGCTAAACGAATAAAGATAGTCCCGTATTGTCAGTGACATCGTTGTAATCTACTGAATGTATTTTTCAACATTATGTTCCTTCCGTGATGATTGACTGAATTAACAGGTTCGTCAAAAACAAAGGAGTTTGGTTCGCTAGTTTGAGCAAACTGTTCACGCACTCTACTTCGAAAGATTGTTTAAGGTCTTTTGACGTCAAGTAGTTCTAATATTTCATAAAAACGTAGCCTACTGATATCTCTGAAATGGTAGGCTATAACAACATAGTTACAATGGCAGATAAATAGGAAATCGTACATGTTCGGTATTATAGTGATATTGGTTATCAATATCCTCGAATGACCTAGGTAATTGCATTTATTATGAATTCACGATTATGATATTACCTTTAAAAATCTTGTATGTCAAAGACAATGTCAATGTTGGAGCTATGCTATAGCCCAGGCCCTCTTTGAACACTAAGTCAGTTAGTGAGATAGCTAATTTTATTTAAAAAAAACAATATCCATACAAGATGTCGACAACTGATTGTTCAGGTCACCCGCTAATTTTTGGTTTAGCTTACTTACTCAAGACCTACTGTTGCCGTATTAAACGTGATTGCGTAAACGTAGCTGTTGCAGACATGTTTGAGACAGACAGACGGAATCTCACGCAGTGATGGGAGTGGTGTAATCCATCTACGGGTCGTACACCGCCAGGACCGACGGCCCGTACGTACAACGGCCCGTACATACGGATCGTGTGTATTGGCCTTAACAGAAGGACACAATAATAATAAACAACAACCTTTAATTACAGCAAAATTATATCATGACAAAGGCACTGACATTGTTGGCAATATAGTACTGCATATGCTACTGAAAATTTAACATTAAACGGTGCTCTCATATACTCACATAGTACATATATTTTTTACGAACAGCGTACCTAAAGGCGTGTTTTGTACATAAATAAATAAGCTTACCTTCAACACACTATGGTATGGCGCCATGCGTCTAGAAGGCCCTATCGCGTATTCAGTCCGTCTCTCCGTCCTATATATGCCCTTGATTCAAACCTAAAAAGCACTGTTTACAAGGCATGAAACAGGATCGAGCGCATATATGATGTGGCCATGTCACTAAGTAGCAAACTAGTTTTGAAATGACGAATAATGATCGAAAGCGAAAGTTGTCTTCAAAATATCGGGAAAGCCCCAATTTACTATACACTTCAATAATAGCCTGCGTTGAGTCTATAGGCCTAATATAAAAAACAATATCAGATAGATAAATATCGACATTTAACTAGCACCAATTATATATTGCTACGTTCTTCATTTCAGTCAACGAACCAGTACACAAAAACACTTATACAGCAAGAACAAGAAGCCAAGCTGTCGCTAGGATAGCGACCGTACTGCCTCACAGCAGACTATCTAGTAATTAGCGAGTGTAGCTAAATAGCATCTCCAGCTGTTTTCCAGATATTGGGCTATAAGCGTATTGGGGTCACGACTTGACCTTTAAGTCGTGACGTCATCGGTCACGTGATCATTCGATTCCCATAGGTCATTTCCTGATGGTGGTCCTTTTTATTTTATTTATTTATTTATTTATTTAAGAACTCAACACAGTAAGCAATATAAAATCGAAGATACAATAAAAGCTGTTAAGTTCTAAGGCCATCGAAGGGCTGTGAGCCACTTACACGAGGCCAAT
>Ga0056114_1000713_pt1:0-2500 | contig 12771 bp, 15 predicted proteins | sample WorMetHERISLAND1_FD_77005 | JGI IMG/M metagenome (GOLD analysis project Ga0056114, IMG submission 77005) | Marine gutless worms symbiont microbial communities from Max Planck institute for Marine Microbiology, Germany - Olavius loisae HERON... ...
GTGCGTACGGCGGTCTTTGCAGACCCGCAATAGGGACAGGTCGGTTGTCCGCGCCAACGCGTTTCTTCAAGGTACGTTATACAGCTTTCTTGGCTGGGAAAGCGTTCGAAAACCTCTATAATGCTCATGACATTCAGTCCTTTCGGATTGACTTAATTGATCTTTAGCAAAATCAATATAGCCCCGGTAGGGCTGAATGTCAAGCCCTAAACTAGGAAATTCCGATCGGCACACCCTGCTCTGGCCGACGACTATGGCGCTTACCACGCCATTGCCGGCCATCGAGACCGCACTGCGGGAGCAGGATCATGTCTTCGACTAGTCCGTAGCCAGAGCGGTTCAATCGGAGGCCTTCGTCCAGACTGACTTTGACGATGTGGCATCCAGGGATGCCACTGATGACGAGCGGACGGGAACACCCTCATGAGCACGCTCGGGTGGATCTGGAGTTCTGTGACTATCCAGGTGGATACACCCAGTGCGACCACGATGACGGGTGGGTATGGGCACGCATCGAAGAACTGCATGTGGACAGCGAGACTGTACAGGGTACCGGCAATACCCGTGGACTTGCTACCGGACCGCTCTTTACGCTGACCAAATATCCCCCTCGTCTCTGCAAACTACGAATTGCAGTCTGACGCCTTCGGCTCATCCAGTGCAACCAGCACCGGTCCGATCTTCGAGTGCTGGTTTACCACCCTGGATGCCACCCCCTACCGCCCCGCGGAATATCCCCAAGACCCCTGCGGGCCCAGGGTCCCCAAACCGCCATCATCGTCGGCCATGCCAGCCAGGAGGTCTAGACCGATCAGTACGGCCGGGTTTCCAACGGCGACAATGTGCCTCCCCACGGCCTCCCCGACAGCGCCGCCGTGAGCGGACTCAAATCCGACAACACCAAGGGCGGCGGTGGCTACAACGAATACATCATGGACAACACCAAAGGCAAAGGCATACGGAGGCAGAGGCCAATATGGACCAATTGCTCGGACGCTGGCGCAGTGACGACAGACCAGCTGTACGAGGCGATCAAGGAACAAGAAGCGGCAACGGCTGCCTCTTAGGAAGAGCGAATGAGCTTGTCAGCAAATACTATATGAGGCCAACGCGTTCAGAGCAGGCGACAGAATCAAGGCCCTATGGTTGGCCCAATGCTTAATATGGGACTTGGTGGCAGTACTGCTGCTTTCGTTCCCGCTTGTGGGATGTCACGGTATCTCCCCCTCCTCCATTCGAGGTGATAATGTGGTTACCATTTAATTTATGGCACTTGGAATTCCGGACATCTTTGCCGGAATGACGCGGCAGGGGTCGGCAGACTCCACCACTTAGAATTTAGCCACTACCCGATTTTTTAAGTAACTGATGGGCCATCCGAGCCACACGCCCGGATAATAGAAAGTTTCGGCCTAAAGGGTCAGTAGCCATGAAGATAGCCGAAGATGCACTTGCGATCATCAGCCGTGGGACGCAGGAAATCTTGGTGGAGGATGCCTTGCGCAAAAAGCTGGCCGAGGGGCGGCCCTGCGCGTCAAGGCGGGGTTTGATCCGACGGCACCGGATCTCCATCTTGGACATACGGTCCTGATCAACAAGTTGCGTCAATTCCAGGATTTAGGGCACCAGATCCTGTTCCTGATCGGTGATTTTACTGGGATGATTGGGGATCCGACGGGCAAAAGTGCCACTAGGGTCCCGCTGACATCTGGCGAAGTCATCGAGAACGCGAAGACCTACCAGGAGCAAATCTTTCGTATCCTGGACCTGGAACACACCCAAGTCGTATTCAATTCTAGCTGGATGGACGGGATGCGGGCGGCGAATCTGGTGCAGTTGGCGGCGAAGCACACGGTCGCGCGCATGCTCGAACGGGACGACTTTTCGAAGCGGTTCAAATCCGGGCAATCCATTGCGATTCACGAGTTCCTCTACCCCCTCGTTCAGGGCTACGACTCGGTTGTCCTGCAGGCGGATATCGAACTCGGCGGCACTGATCAGAAGTTCAATCTCCTCGTGGGGCGTCAGCTCCAGGAGGCCTACGGACAGGAACCCCAGGTGGTGATCACCCTGCCGATTCTGGAGGGATTGGACGGGGTACAGAAGATGTCGAAGTCGCTGGGCAATTATATTGGTATCACGGATTCGCCGGATGACATGTTCGGCAAGATCATGTCGATCTCGGATGCGCTGATGTGGCGCTATCTGGAGCTCTTGAGTCTACGATCCGCAAGCGAGATCGATACTTGGCGCCGCTCCGTGGCTGCTGGTGAAAATCCGCGGGATGTAAAATTCAGGCTTGCCGAAGAGTTGGTCACCCGCTTTCACGACCCAACCGCGGCATGGCGTGCGCAGGAAGGCTTCGTTGCCCGGTTCCAAAAAGGGGCAATGCCGGATACCATGCCTCATGTCACCTTACCTTCGCAGGAGGAGGGTACGCTACCGATTGCCAATTTGTTGAAGGGTGCACAACTGGTCAAGAGCACATCCGAGGCCCTGC
>Ga0056114_1000713_pt1:7500-12771 | contig 12771 bp, 15 predicted proteins | sample WorMetHERISLAND1_FD_77005 | JGI IMG/M metagenome (GOLD analysis project Ga0056114, IMG submission 77005) | Marine gutless worms symbiont microbial communities from Max Planck institute for Marine Microbiology, Germany - Olavius loisae HERON... ...
GGACAGTGTGTGGTGGGTAGTTTGACTGGGGCGGTCTCCTCCCAAAGCGTAACGGAGGAGCGCGAAGGTACCCTCAGCGCGGTCGGAAATCGCGCACTGAGTGCAAAGGCAAAAGGGTGCTTGACTGCGAGACAGACAAGTCGAGCAGGTGCGAAAGCAGGTCTTAGTGATCCGGTGGTTCTGTATGGAAGGGCCATCGCTCAACGGATAAAAGGTACTCCGGGGATAACAGGCTGATACCGCCCAAGAGTTCATATCGACGGCGGTGTTTGGCACCTCGATGTCGGCTCATCACATCCTGGGGCTGAAGTCGGTCCCAAGGGTATGGCTGTTCGCCATTTAAAGTGGTACGCGAGCTGGGTTTAGAACGTCGTGAGACAGTTCGGTCCCTATCTGCCGTGGGCGTTCGAGACTTGAGGGAAGCTGCTCCTAGTACGAGAGGACCGGAGTGGACGTACCTCTGGTGTTCCGGTTGTCACGCCAGTGGCACTGCCGGGTAGCTATGTACGGACGGGATAACCGCTGAAAGCATCTAAGCGGGAAGCCCCTCCCAAGATAAGGTCTCGCTGGACCCTTGAGGTCCCTAAAGGTCCGTCGAAGACAACGACGTTGATAGGCGGGGTGTGGAAGCACGGCAACGTGTGGAGCTAACCCGTACTAATTGACCGTGCGGCTTGACCATATAACGCCCAAGATCTTTGGGTGTTGAAGCAAAGCGCATCCGCGCATCTTACGCGATCTAACCAGTTTTCCTGGCGGCAATAGAGCACTGGAACCACCTGATTCCATCCCGAACTCAGAAGTGAAATGGTGTATCGCCGATGATAGTGTGGGGTTTCCCCATGCGAAAGTAGGTTACCGCCAGGGCCTTATCTCCAGAACCCTTGTCCTATTTGGGCAAGGGTTTTTTCTAGTCAGTGTGCAATAAAGGGCGCCATGATATCTTTGATATCTTGGGCACGCATCAATGATGCCTATTCTTAGTTCCCAATAATCACCTGGGATCTGGCATAGTCGGGGTTTGAACAATTATGCCGTAACCTGATTCGCGTGGGCTTCGCATAGATTATGATGAAGGAATAGGAGCCTGAGGTACAGCACATGAAGGTCGTCGTGTTCTCCGATGTCCAGGGCAATCTCCCGGCGATGGAAGTAGTCGTTGAGCACATTCTGGATTGGAATCCAGACCTGGTGATCATGGCAGGAGATCTGGTCAATCGGGGCCCTAGCAGCTGCGCCTGCCTTGATCTGTTCAACGCCTTACGCCATCAGCGGGGCTGGTTACCGATTGTGGGGAACCACGAAGCCTGGGTGCTTCGCTGCGGCCAGGAGCGTCCCCTTGACACCCTTGACGCAGCCATGCGCCGCTTCGCAGACGTGACCTTTCGGGAGATCGTCGAAGTCGAGGATGTCCTACTTGACTGGCCCGATCATATCAGTTTTCACGCCGATGTTGAGGATAGCTGGGTCCATGTTACCCACGGCTCCATGGCCGGCCATCGGGCAGGCATATCCGCCACGACGCCGGACCGGGATTTGCGTGGTTGGCTGCCGGAGGACATATCCCTGTTCGTTGGTGCCCACACCCACAAACCCCTGCAGCGTCGGTTCGGGCGCACCCGAATCCTCAATGTCGGCTCCGTGGGTTCCCCTTTTGATAACGACGTGCGCGCCTGCTATGGCCGGTTAGAGCTGCGGGGCAGCCACTGGAAGACCCACATCGTCCGCTTGCCCTACGACCGGGCACGCACCGAGCGGGACTTCGTGGAGGCCGGGTTCATCGAGCAGGGAGGGCCTCTGGCGAGAATCATCTTCGAGGAGTGGCGCCGGGCCCGCATGCTGCTGGCACACTGGCACCGCTGCTACGGGGAGGCGGTGCGCAACGGTGTGGTCACTCTCGAACATGCGGTGACCGAATTTCTGCAATCCTTGTAATCAACACTAGAATAGCAACATTCGATCACTGTCCGGCTCCGTGCGCTGTCGTTCGGCTATAAAATCCAATCCGAGTTTTACAGCATTGATCTAACCGAAAGCCCGATTGAGGGAAGAGGCCCTTCCCGGTGGATTCAAAGAGCCTGGGAGCCAGACGTTCTAACTCAGTCTGTCGCCTTCCTATAGACATCTAGACATCCTCGCTACGCTTGGGGCGAGGGGAAACTTATGGCCGGTCTCGAAAATGTTACATCCTGATCAGGGAAACCAAACTTTTAGTGTCTTGAAGGAGAAGAAATTCCCCACAAGCGACTTGGGGGAACGCAATGGATGGAGATTGAAACAATTCCCCTAAGAAACAAAAGGCCCCAATGTTTTACACCGAGGCTCGATGCCGAACCCAATGCTTGCAGACGAAACAACCCAAAAAACCGTCTTGAACCTCAACTGGCTCTTAAGAGCCAGCCCCGCAGGCAAACCCATCCCACAAAAGTTCCTAGACTCAGAAACTGGGTTGCGGGGTTACTCCTCGCATAACTAGAGCTTCATATATGTAAGTAAAGCGTTCTCGATTTTCTTGCCTACGTATCCCAGTAAGCCAGCGGCGTCTGGGGCATCACATCTAGCAAAGCCCCGAAACGGATCAAGCTCTGTGAGCACGAGGGAACACATTTTTAGATCAGTCCTCGTTCAGCAAAGGAGCAGGTATCCGCGCCTATGGTAACGTGATCCAAAGACTTCACGTCCACCACGACAAGGGCCTCTTGCAGCCGTTGCGCAATGCACGGTGAACTTCACAGCTCTGAATCTCTGGGCACGGACATCCAGATTCTGGCGCGAGGCTTACCAGCCCGCATCGGAGCTAACTCCTACTCTGCAGAAATTCGAGGCGTCAGCAAATACGAACGAACTTGTCTTACGGCTGTGGTTTCCCGTTCCGTGGTACAGCTTGTCCCAAGGGCTTCCCACGGCTTCCGACAGCTCAGTGAGTTAGCTTCGTACGTTTCACGACTGACTGCTTCTGCTAACGCGATGCAGCCTGCAAGCGGGAAACCACAGCCGTAAGACAAGTTCGTTCGTATTGCCATGGTGATAGCCTATCCCTTTCAGGGGACTCAAGAAATAGATACAGACTGACCCCGTATACTCAGGGAGGAATTGGGTAGGTCCCATCTCAGATGGTATACTAAATATAATGAGGTGTTAGCATGTGATGTAATGCATTTTTGAAGGTTACCCTATACTCGCGTTTCAATTTTCCAGAATTAGATGATACCACCGCCGGTCTGGGACAGGCCAGATGCAATCAAAGGAAACACGCACGATCCTGATCACCGGTTGCTCCAGCGGCATCGGTTACGCCTGTGCTCACGGTCTGCAGGAAAGAGGCTATCGCGTCTTTGCAACGGCTAGAAAACCGGGGGACGTAGAACGACTGTCCGACGAAGGTCTGGAGGCGTTGCGTCTGGACCTGGACGATTCAGCTACGATCCGAGATGCAGTCGATCAGGTTCTATTCCGCACCCAAGGCCAGCTCTACGCCCTGTTCAACAACGGTGCCTACGCGCAAGTGGGAGCCGTGGAGGACCTGTCACGCACGGTATTACGTACCCAGTTAGAAACCAACCTGTTCGGTTGGCATGAGCTGACCTGCCACCTCATACCCATCATGCGTAACCAGGGCTATGGCCGCATCGTTCAGAACAGCTCCGTCCTCGGGTTGGCGGCCTTGGCCTATCGGGGTGCCTATGTAGCTAGTAAATTCGCTCTGGAAGGACTGACAGACACCCTGCGCCTGGAGCTTGTCGGTAGCGGTATTGAGGTTTCTCTAATCGAGCCTGGTCCCATCAAGAGCCGGATCAGGGCTAATAGTTATGAGAAGTTCCGCGCCCATATCAAGCAAGAGCACAGCCCGCACCGGGAGCAATATCGCTCCGTGGAGAGGCGCCTGCTCCAGGCAGGACCAGTTCAACCTTTTACCCTTCTCCCTCAGGCAGTACTTAAGAAGCTGATCCATGCCCTGGAGAGTCCACGGCCCAAGCCCCGCTACTATGTCACCATCCCCACCTACCTATTCGGTGGATTGCGTCGCGTGCTATCCTCCCGGAGGCTTGATCGGGTACTGACGTGGACCTCTAATTCCGGTCGCAGATGATCCCAGTCGCAGTATGAACCGACCACCCTACTGGTGTTGTCGTGTATCGGCCCATGGCTCAGCGCAGACTGCGCAACCCCGCATCGATGAGCCGCAATGAGCCGCAGACGCTCGGCGATATCCAACAAATCCCTAGAGCTCCGCACTAACCGATCGAGCTACGTGATGACAACCACATCCCCGACCCGGGGATAATCGAGCGAGCGCTCCAATTCGAGCCGGTCTCTCCGGACACCGGTGATCTGCTCGGAAAAGATACGGAGGCACCCTGCCTACTGTATCTCCGCCCGTTGCTTCGTCAACTCTTGCCCATTGCGTGCTCACACAGGCGCAGCCCAACAGCGAGCTTTGGGGAAACCGCACGTGTCTATTTCAAGGTCTTCAACCATTTTATATCCTGTTGCTACACAACTGTCGGTTAGCCTTGGAGAAACTGCATCCAGTGTTCACCGATCACGTGGCGCTTTCGCTCGTCAGTCAGCACCAGCTTTCCAGACGGGACTTCGAACCATCCGTCAGTAGTGCCGTTCTGCTGCGCGAGACGGGCGAAAGACGGTCGATTCTTTGACATACTTGCGCTCCCGTATTAAGAATCTTTTCTGCTTCCAAAAGTAGTTCCCATCAATCTCAACCCGCCGCCACAACAGCACACCCTACCGGAGCATTAATATCTTCTATGCTGTGGGTCGCTCCACAGCAGACAGGCCCACAAGGAGGCCCGCAAGGGCAAAGTGGCTCCAAGGCCATCTATACCAACACCTTTACCACCGAGGCCGAGAACATGAAGACCGGCGAGACTAAATAGATCAAGGTTCCTTATTAGCACCGGTGCTGAGGTTCAGAGCGGCGGTAACCGAGCCTTACCGTCTAGTTGGGTTTCATCTGGGTTCCCCATATCAAAACTTCACGAGACGCTGCAACCCACATGATGCTGGAGCGCGCCTCTTCAGGCAGCACCTTATTACACTAAGGCATTATAGTGCTAAATGTTATACGTTTTAGAACCAGAATTTTTTCTGAGGGATGAAGTATGATGCTTAGGAATTTTAATTCTTCAAAATTTCCTAGTTTAAGGTCTTCCTATTATGACCTTGATAACAAGTGTACCTGCAATCATATCGTGTAGACCCTCCTCAGTGGGGAGTTCATTCCCATTCCGAGGGAAATGAAGATGATCCCGA
>Ga0056114_1000714_pt1 | contig 12768 bp, 4 predicted proteins | sample WorMetHERISLAND1_FD_77005 | JGI IMG/M metagenome (GOLD analysis project Ga0056114, IMG submission 77005) | Marine gutless worms symbiont microbial communities from Max Planck institute for Marine Microbiology, Germany - Olavius loisae HERON... ...
AAAGAAGGGTGGGGTGGGAAAATCAGCCATTTTCTAGCTTTAAGCGTCAATATCTCGAAAACGGTAGAAGATACGGCCAAAGTTACCATTAGTGACTAATAGGAAGTGACATATGCGCTTTCGATTGACACCAAGATCGATGACCTTGTATGACCTTGAACTGCTGTAAGGTCAAATTTTGCCGGAATTTCGCGTGATGTCGCGAATTTGGTAGCCAACAGCGGCTAAACGAATAAAGATAGACCCGCATTGTTTGCGACAGAATTGTAGCCAATTAAATTTACTTTTCAGTGATGTGTAGATTATGTTGATGTTGCAATGTGTTTTCCGCTAGGGGGCGTTAAGTAAGGGTGGGGTGGAAAAACTAGCTATTTTCGAGCAAAATACGTCAATATCTCGAAAACGGTAAGAGATACGTCCATAGTTACTATTAATGACTAATAGGAAGTTGTATATACGCTTTCGATTGACATCAAGATCAGTGACCTTGGATGACCTTGAACAGCTATAAGTTCAAATTTTCGTACAGTTTCGCGGTATTTCGCAGATTTGGGAAGCAACAACAGCTAAACGAATGAAGATAACGACAGAGTTGTAACCCACGTCTTTCTTGCACTGATTTGTCCTAGAATTCATCGCGAGGGGCTTTCATACACGCACTGCTGTCGCGCGCTTACCTTAGCGTTAGCTATGCTTTCTTGTTGCCTATGCAATCGCCATACTTTGTGAGCATCAGGACTTTGCCGTTGTGTTAAAATATATGCTATGTCAGTGTAACATCTTGTAGGCCACTTGTGGACAGGTTGATGTCCAAAGACGTTATAGTAATAAATGTGTCCGGGATGCCCGGGATTTAGGCTATAACTTCTTTATTGCCGTATTATCACCAGGTTTCACCAGCCTGTCCATATTCTTAATTGATACATCGTGTAATAGCGTGACTCATGGTCCAGAAGAATCATTTCTGGCCTATAGTTTTTTTTATCGCGCGATGATGCCTCGCAGAGCGCGGTATTGCTACGACAAGTCGTCTGTCTGTCCGTCTGTCCATGACGTTGAGGTATATCGTCATAGGTTCGAAGTCCTAAAAATAATGTCACAGTTAGTTATCCTGGGGTGTTCGCTTAGACCCCAACATCACGGATCTACTCCAAGGGGAACATCCCGAAATTTTTGCTAGAATAGAGTGAGGTACGGAAAAAGTGGCTTTCGGCGTACGAAAGCTCTAATATCTCTGAAACGCGGCAAGATAAGCCCGAGGTTACTATTAAGGACCAATAGGAAGTCCCAAACGTGCTTTCGATTGGAGCCAAAATCAACGACCTTGGATGACCTTGAAGGGTCATTATGCATTCTGTTTCAAAACGCATGCGTCTTTCGGAGCTCACCACGAAAATGTGAATAAAGATAGATAGATATAGGCTACTTTCAGCGACGAAGCCCAATAACTCTAGTTTCTGGCAATATCCTTTACGGTTTGTGTCGATATTTGCGGGCGTTTCCTGGAGAAGCGCCGTCAAACGACAGCGCTGTAATCGCAAACAGATTTTCAGGGCCTTCTAGTTCTATACGCTACGTCTTCAGCAACTTCGGAAATTAGGTCAACATTATTATATAGTATTATTTAGTCTCGTCGCCTTTCCGATGACCCTAAAATACATGACCTTGAATGACTCTGAATGGCTTGAATGGCAATTTTTTTGCATTATTTTGTCACTATTACGATCCACCTTTAAGTATTATTGGTTATAATTATTTACCGATGAAGGTTTCAGTTGCGTCATCGCGCGGTTTCCTTGCGAGAACACGGCGTTCTTGTTCTATAGCCAAAGGCAAAACAACAATTTCGAAAACGCTTTAACGATTGTTAAATGTATTCTTTGAACGGCTTCAGCATCTGAATGGCGTCTCTGTGTGTCCGTGTCATATGGTAGGCGTGCATGTATTAAAAATGACACCGAGGCGTTGAATTCAGTTCATTTCACTTGCAAATGCTCCAGCGTTTCATAGACTCAACAGTCAACAGTCCAGTAGTGTCGCACTTACCAGTGACATGGTGTGTCAAGTTGTCAGCTGCATGATAATGTTGCGCTGTTGAAGAGCTACCTTTGTTCACCTTCTCCCTTTCAGACCATACAGTGAAAATTTTATGAAAGTTATAATCGAGGTAATTGCTACGGCTTGTCGTATTCCTCCACAGACTTCTGATTCCTTTCAGAATGACTGCCTTTCACGGAACTGGACTCGAGCCTGCTCGTCGGCTTTTTTGTGTTAGTTTCTTCTGTATTTTTATATTCTGACCACGTCACGTGACGTTGAATACTAGGTTGACCGTCCTTCGGCAGCCATTTAGACCTATTTTGGCGCATATTAAAATGTCGCATGATGTCTTCTGTCGAAGATGATACGAATACTTGAGTACTTAGCTTACACTAGGTGTTTATTCGGGCCGAAACCAATCAAGTGCCGGACTTCGTGTGTAGCGTAAATGTGCGAGTGTTGCTCAGTTGAGATATTGAAGCAAACTCTTAAAATCTTCATCTTTCACCTTTCTTCTTCGTACCTGTCGGCATATGAGGTCTCTATGCAGCCTCTTGCCCTATATCCTGCCACGATCTCCATCCTACTGTTGATCTCTCTTTCACCGCAGCCCTCCTCTACGTTGTCCCGGGTCTGTCTCACTTCCTTTTACTGTCGGGCACCCATTGGAGTGGAGTGGCGTCATGCAGTTATGAAGTTGGTCTGTCCTGAACACATCTTCTAAAGTTTTGTTCATCGCCACTTGTACAACATTATTTCTTCACCTCCACCTCCCGGATTGACATCTATAAGATCTTTACTGGATATGAGGCACTTACGGCAAAGTCCGCGAAGACAGATAATAGTTTATTAATTCAATGACACGTGCACCGCAATGATACATAAGTACGATATAAGGCAGTAAACATTATGTACAAAGTTAAAATAGGGTGATAAAACATACGTAAAGAGACAGTAAGTCAATAGGCCTCCTGAAAAAACATTTGAATAATAAAATTACAACTGTCATACTACGATATATTACTATATTATGATGTGTGATATGGCGAATAAAATTCTCTCTCTCATACTACGACGATTTGCATGGTAAGCGTTAGATTATGATTTCGAGGCCTTAGTTTATATTGTAGTCTTTTATTGGGTGGCAAAAGGCGGTGCATCACGTGGTACGACACGATAGAAGAGTTTAACGTGGACTCAAAAGCTGAGTGTGATCAGCTTAATCTAGCACACGAAACTAAAACGAAGAAACGCCAGTGCCCACTTAGTTCAGTAACTTACAGGAAGGTGGTTATGCATATACAAAACTTACGTGAATTGCACTGAAAAATAAACTGAAAGGGTTAGCGGCGTTGCACTGTTCAGTGTTGTAGCGCATTGACGTCATTCAGAAAAGAGCGCCTGAGAGCGAGCGACAGCGATGGGCGGACGAATACTGCACGTCTGATTGTAACTGATGAGTCCCCGGTCGTCCAGCGTTCTACGACCGATGCCGCTGCTGGCGCCAGTCGGTCGGATACGGAGTGGACCGACTGTGGGATGAGATCCGATGAGAAGATGGGATGGTTTTGCTACATCTGCTGACTGATGATAGGATCTGCAGTGAGCTTCATCTAATGCACGCCGTTAGATCACCGTACTCTACGCAAACATGGCGGCTCCAAGAACCGTTTAGCGCCATTGCTGTTTTTTTGCTACAAATCTGCTAGTCGTGAACCAGTTTCGGAGATTTTCGGAAGTAATGCACGTGTTAGCGTCAGGTTTTTACCGCGCGATGCACTTTAGTGCAAAGCGCGGTCTTGCGATCGCATGTCGTCTGTCCGTCCGTCTGTCCGTCTGTGACGTTGGTGGATTGTGATCACATAGATTGGAATTCTTCCAAAAATAATTTCACGTATAGTTAGCCTTGGGATGTTCGCTCTCCGAAGACCCAAACATCGGGTCTATTCCAAGGGGAACACCCGGAAATTTTGGCCCAAATTGACCCACCTCCCTGTTGATTTGAGCGTCGGAGACATTCGATCGCAAATTGCGACCGAATGGTTACAGATAGCGCAACGGTCACAATGGAGAGCCTATAGGAAACCACCATCTCACTTTCGAATGGTGCCGTCGCTGACGCCCTACGACCTCCCGTCCCCTCCTCCCCAAAAATGGGGTTCCATATGCCCCCAAGATACGCGAATGGCCATATCTCCGCAACGGGTGATCCGATACACTTCATGTTTGGTTCTAGTGTATGGTTTTCAGGGTCGGCGGATCGAATGGCGCTGTTTCCGGTTACATCAAATCCAAGTTGGCAGCAGGCCGCCATCTTGGATAATTTCGAATGGCCATATCTCCGCAGCGGCCTATTCGATCCACTTATATATAGCGCGCATCGCGCGGTCATCTTTGCAATAGCACAGCTTTCTTGTTATGTATTGTAACTACTTTAGCCACCACTGCAGCTACTTGAGGTTATTTCGTTGCCTAGCACTTAGAGCATGAGAGCTTCAATGTACAACTTGGTTTTAGCACGTCGGTTTTTCATAAAATCACATTGTTGCACTACGACTATAGGCTATTTTTACGTGACCATTACGTCACGTGACCATCTAACAAACCAGTATAGGCGTTTAGCGGCTCTGGCTTAGTTTTAATCGTGTGTGCTGAAAATTAGCTAAACAGAGATCCGAACTGGGTCAGAAACCCTTGCCCTGCAGTTGCTTTGTCAGCTAATGTACTCACCGAAACTGTCCCAGTTTGAGACGACATGAGAGCCTAGAGTCGCCATTGCAGCGGCTGTCCAGTAATCCCGGCTAGGAGTGACCACCGACCAGTCCTGAATGACCATAACACCAATATGTCCGTCCGGCTAGATGAGTTTGCATCGCAACGTACATTCCCATTCGTCGCAGCTCCCCTATATCGGGCGTCTCCCTCCGCGGGCACACACGTAGATTATGCAATATTGCAATAATCATCCGTCGATAATAGTTATTACGATACGATACGATAGAAGAGTTTAACGTGGACTCGAAAGCTGAGTATACAGCTTAATCTAGCACACGTGTCCAGAAACTAAAACAAACAGCAGTGTCCCATTATTGAGTACAGGTTAAGATACATGCTTGTGAAAGAGCGGTTGGTGATTTGTAATGAGGAAGATACAGATGGTCGAGCTAGGGTGATAAGAGACGAGGAGCGAGTTCTACCTGTAGACTGAACAGAGATAAGATTGTGTAGCTAGTCAGGTTGGCTGGTTGTAAGAACTTTGTAGGCAAGTGAGAAAAGTTTATATTCAATGTGTTCATTAATCTTGACGCTTGAGCCAGTGCAGAGATCTGAGGATAGGTGTGATATGAGAAGATTTAGGAGCTTTAACCACAGTACGTGCAAGACAGTTCTGAATCTGCTGGAGGCGGTTTATTTGGGACTTAGGAAGATCCCTCTTGGATGTCCAACAACGGTTGGTTTACAGTCCGTTGTCTGTCGGTCCTCGTCCGTCTGTTCCTTGCCCATGCAGACAGCTCACAGAAAGACCGTAGTTTCAGAAATCAGAATCGTCGGAACAACTGGAATATAAATGCAGTCAACGTTAGTCTGCGTATTTGTAAATTGGATCCACACTGATTAATCCGAATATGATACATACAGAGAGGGGGGGGAGTTTATTCGCTATATCAATGAAAACAATACATAAACAAATTCAAACAAACAATGGCAGGCTGCCAGAAAGGAATAACCATCATAGCCGACCAAGTGACTGATTATATTGACTATTCGATTATCGCTTTTTTCGCTTTTAGCATGTATTTTATCGTTCTTCTTTTTATGTTTTAACTACTCATGTCACAGTGTGCGTACGTCATATTGAAATAAAAGGCTATACTTACTTACCTACCTACCTATGATAATGAACAATAGTGATTACGAATAGTACAACAGTAATAATGGAAAACGAAAAGACAGGGAAAGGGAAACAAAATATAGACTAGAAAGTGCACGAAACAAGCGAGGAAGCGTTTAGTTCGTAACAGTTGAAATAAGTGATTGTGGTATGGTATGGTTATAGCGATGATGTCGGAAGACAGCGACTACACGAGCGACGTCAACTTTCCGCTTCAGCACCAGCACAACATGTCCGCCCACCAGTACGGCGCCGACCGTGACGTCATCAACGGTGACGTCACGTGGCACCAGCAGCAGCAGCAGCAGCCGTACTACGACGACCACTACGGTTACTATGGCAACGACGCGACGCCGCAGTCACGTGGCCGGTACGGCGACGGTTACCATGGCGACTACTACTACTATTACGAGCAGAGCGACGAGCGGTCGTCACGACATCGCGGCTATTACGATGACGGCGGGGGCGGGGGTGGTGCGGGATGGGGTGGGCAGCAGAGATACAGGTCCGAACGAAGCGACAGCGAGTCGGAACCACTGTCTTACAATAGTCGACCCCAGTCGTACTACACCGACAGGTTTGTTATATACACCCGCTCAACATTGCTGCCAGTAGTTGAGTCATTTTGTAACGCTTTGTGTGGGTGGGCTTACTGCTGTTATTATGAGGCCCTCCCTGGGGGCTACATTAAAGTTAGAGTTAAAGTTAAAGCAATGATAAGTTCTTAATAGAAATCCATCTCAGAACTACGGGGTGTCGCTTGCCATGTGGGATCACACAAGCGACACAAGCGAACACACCCCGCCTTAACCCCAGCCAGTGAAGGCAGGTACTCGATTTACCTACCCCGGAGGGATAGAAAGCTGAGTTGACCTAGGTGGCTGGTTACATACCAAGATGGTTTACCCGCCCACAGACGGTCACCCATCCAAGTACTAGCCGGGCCTGGCGTAGGGTAACTACGTTGATCGAGACCAACGCGCTACCACTAAGCCACGCCACCACCATATATTAAGTGTTGCACCCGTCCGTCTGTCCGTCCATCTCTCCGTCCGCCCCGCGCCTTCGATTTTCTCAAAATAGGAAAGTCGTAGAAACTTCCAATTTGAAGAAACATAGCGCTGCACAAGAGTAACTAGAGGAGCAAATTTGAGGTCTAAAGGTCAAAGGTCAAGGTCACTGGGAACGAAAATATGAAAATGTAACTTCCAGAGAACACCTGCCCCGCCGTCGTTCAATTGTTCCTGTACTCAGGATGAACCATCTTCTTAAGTTTCTTGCAAATCCATCCAGACGTTCTGTGCTGTCTAGAAGCACGTTTCTCAGCCAGTGATAAACACCAGTGCATTTCAAATGGTGTTTATATTTGTGTTTATATGCTGCTTATGTTTGCTGTATGTTTTCAGTCCTGCTGCGAGTCGTGTGTCGTATTTCCGTCGACAGCGAACGTTCGACTACAGGTCCGTCTACTTCGTTTGTTAGATCCCCCAAACGCCTGCAGTGTATTCTAACAAATTTTCAGAGAGTTTTGGCGACGTCGTTTCACGAAAAATATACAAAAATGAAATTTTGTAATTATGGCCGCGTTTTGACTTTTATTGTACTTAATAACAACACCTTGTTTAATGACCGTGTGAAGCGCCCTATAGTGCCGCTTACGACGCTTTAAAATTGTCTGTTTTACACTACATTACATTACATTACATTCTTTTACGACAGCAGCGTTACGATTTCCCTGTAACTGCCATGTGCTTAGTAGTTGACGTGGTTTGTGGTAGGTTATCGAGCTTCGTGCAAAAATTGAACGTGGCTTTGTAATGAATATTATTTTTCGATTTTGTTATGAACTCTCCGATAGCCTTATCACTGTTGCGTGTTTGCCATTTGGAGTTACTTTGTGAACTATTTCGCTGTTAATAACTGATTAATTGGTTTGCTCTAGGCCTACTAAAGTTGATTATTTTACGACATTAAATTATTATTGATTTAATACCGTTGATTTAATATCCACATCAGCAGTAATTAAGTACGCTAAATTTTTGTTAGCTTTTCGTTTATCGCTAGGCGACAAAGCAGCAATAATGCGCGCTTGCTGCTGGTGCTTCGCGCTGTGCGAAGACAGCTTCGTGCATTGTATGTTATTGTGGCGATATTTCCATGCTAATTCTACAGATATGGAAAATACTTTTTCGTGAAATAATCGCTGTTTCTCTATTAAACCTTCGTCTACAAAGTAGCACAAACGTCGACCACGTGCGATTTGCAGCACATGTTGAGTGATCTTTTAAAAAGACCCCCCCCCCGTAAAAAAAAAACTTCGGTGGCCTATAACGAAATGTTTCAGCGACAGCCCCCATTTTTGATAACCTTGCAACAGGATACGTGGCGTATTATCGGTATACTAAGCTAGGTGGAAAGTGCGCTAGCGCTCCGTTTTTGAGCTACATTTAATAACGATTTGTTTTAGAAAACAGATACATATTGAAAAATTATGCGTTTTTGGTGGTGAAGTGTATGCGATGAAATGTATAGAATGGGCCGATGATCATTTTGGTCTTGGTTTAACGTAAATTGATCCACTTTTGACGAAGATATGCGCGAAAAACGATTTTTGTATTTCCTATAGCCAGTGACCTTGACCTTTAGACCTCAAATTTGCTCCCCAGCTACTCCTGTCCCGCGCTATGTTTGCACTAAATTAGAAGTTTTTACGGCTTTCCTGCTTCAAGAAAATCGTAGGCACGGAACTGACGGGCTGACAGACAGACTGGATTCAACACTTAACACGGCCTCCTAGAGGCCGCGTAACAAGGCCATATTGTTGGATGGTGACCGGAAGCTTTGCTGTTAATACTGCATGTGTAGTCCACACGGTAGTGCTGCGACACCGGACTATGACAGTCGACAGAGCACGTTAGACTATTCACCGTCTTCAGCCGAGGACTACGACACGTGGTGCGCTTCAGTCTATTCTTCTGCCGGCAATACATCTCTTCAGTTGATCTATAGGGCACACCACTTCGGCCGGCAATCTCTGGGGTCTAATTCCTTTCTTAAAACTGTACTGTAGATCTGAAGTTGATAGGATAATCCAGGAAAAACTGGGCTAGAACAGTTGTGTGCCGAACGATAAGTATGCACCCATGTACTGACAGAGATTACTTGGCAGATATAGCTTTTTGGCTAGTTGCTGGCATTGTGCAAAATAGGAAAAGTCATCTGGTGAACTTTTCATTGGCTCAGAGTATTTTTGCACGTAAATGTAATTGAAATACAATTATATTTTATTTATAAAATACAAATTACTTTTGTCAAGTGAACAAAATCACATATTTCAAATACTTGTATTTCAGTTACTACAGAACACTGTATATTGATGAATCAAACATAAAATTGCAGTTGGACTGCCTAAATAGAGACAACTGTGCTATTATGAAGAAAGCTTTATATAGTTAACAGTTGCATATTTCGCGCTTGTCATTTAATAGTTAAACGCCTAGTCACTATTCTACTGGGTAGCAACCTTGGGCAAGTTTACTCACATTGCCTCCCCAGTTTTCTTAGCTCCAAGAAACTGGGGTACACTGCAAAAGGGGGTTTTCAGACTGGACCGCTTTAACGGCTTAACTTGATTGAGTGCGTTAGGTTAAGCTAAACGGTTGTATAGCTAATAGCTTTAGAACGCAAAATAAAATAATCTCAATTTGAATTGTGTTTTAAACCATACGAGCTTTCCTACAATACTTCCAATTTGCGGGAGGCCTTTAACGCCAAAATGCGTTGACGTTTCGTAGTCCGTTCTGACTGTGTATGTTGTCGTGTGCTGTTTTGCAGCCTGTATGACAGTGACGTGTCACAAGACTGGTACAGTCCGTCATACAGTCCGCCCGACCACGCCTACACGCCGACTGGCGACGTCGACGTCGTCGTCGACGACTACGACGTCGACTACGACTACGTGAACGACGACGACGACTGGCGGTACGACGACAGACGTCGCGGCACTGGTCGTAAGCTGCCCGCTCCGCCGCCGACCGCCGACTACAGCTGGCAGCCGCCACTGCCGCCGGCTTCCGCCGTCAACGGCGAGTACGTGGCGCCCCCTGGCGAATACAAAAACAATACTCAGCAGACTCGGCCGGCTGACAGCGTGCCACAGATGAACGGCGTCTACACGGGTCACGACGACCAGTACCGCGACTACTCCGACTACAACGGCTACTGCGACGACTACTACGACGGCTCGGACGGCTACGACAGGACGTCGTACGACGACAGATACTACATGAGCTTTGACGGCGAATACGGCGACGGTCTGGTGAACGGTTACGTGGACGCCGGCGAGATGGATAGGTACCAGCAGCAGCAGCCCTATTATGACTATAACGACGCCGTTTATCAGCAGCCGAGTCAGCACTATGACGGTCCAGAGCGTGATACTGACGTCGATCAACTGCCTGCTATGTCGTCGCCAGCTGTACACGCCGGTGATGTAATCGTTCAGCACGACGCCATCTATGACGACGGCTATATCGACCGCAACGGCGTCTACCGTCGCTATAGCGACCGTCGTTATGACGACGAACGGTACTACAACGGCGGCGGCGGCAAGTACGTGGGGAGCATTCCGTCGGACGCGGGTGAATCGGCGTACGACGAGCTGACGGAGGAGATGATGTCTGTCCCGGCGAGGTCGAGCATCGACAGTTCCGCCACGCCGGCCGCCGTCCGCTACTACGACGGAAAGACGGACAGTTTCGAGTCGTACGATCGCGAGTCGACCGCCCCATACGACGCAGCGACGACGATGAAAGACACCGGCTATCAGACGTTCAACCAGCAGCAGCTGCAGCAGCAGCAGCAGCAGCCGGTGCCGCCGTTAGCACTAGAGCTGCCCTACTTCAACCACGCCGACGTCAACAGTTGGCAGCCTCCGCCAGTGAACGGCGACATGCCCCGGTCGCCGGTCACCATAATCGATGCTCAAACTTCCCGGCAGTCTTTCGTTATCAGCCACCCTGCCGATAACGCGTTCGCGGACCAGAGATGGCCCGCCAGTAGTCCGTTAGTTGACGGTCTTCCGGTCGCACCGGCGCCCGCGGCGGCTGGTTTCTGTGATACAATGATGATACCGACATCATCTGTAGACTCTACGAACACTGGGTGGGTACGGACGTCTCACTGCCATTATCTACGTTTCTTCTATCGTTCTATACGTGATTTTTGCTGGTTTTCAAGCTGTACGTGATCTGCATCGTGCCGTTATGATAGGCTCATTAACGCGATGGCCAATACGACTGCGACGGTCTACGAGTTTGTGAGGAGAATGTAACAACAAGAAGCCAAACTCTCGCTAGGATAGACGACCTCGCATCACCTTTGGGGGTCACATGACGTCATCGGTCACGTGACCATTTGATAGCCCATATGGCATTTCCTATTGGTGGTCCTTTAGAACCAAGCCTCTATCTGTAACGGTTTCCGAGATATTCAACGTCGAATGTAACGCAATGGTTGACATGACCTTGACATGACCCCTAAACAAAGGTCAAGGTCATTCATTTTGGTGCCAATCGATTTCCTATATTCGACTTCCTATGTTGTCAGTGGTAACTTTTGCTCTAAGACGCACCGTTTAGCCACAGTACATAACGTTACAGACAACAGACAGAGGCAACACTGTACCAATAGCGCGACCGTCAGTACGGTCGGCCGGCTAATAATGGCCGTTTCTTGGTGTAGAGAAATCTCACAAGTCTGAGTTCAGAGATTATGGCAAACTTCTGCCACGTTGAGAAATAAGTAAGTAAGTAACGAATTTATAACGCGCGAAAGTGAGTAAAGTAAAGTAATTGCGCTGTATAGCTGTCACGGAGAGTGATCGTGATCGTTGTGTTACCTGTGCCCGTGTGAAAATAAACAAAAAAGTCTTACGCGACGTGACGCCGGTCGTGACGGCCTGTTCCCTAGTTGGGTGGCGGCGTGCACTGCACGCAGACGTATGTACCTGTCTTGGACGCTGCGTACCAGTGACAGAGATATGGCGCTTTTGACAGCTCTTACTGGAAATCATGGTGCGAATAAACAGGGGTTGCGTTGCTGAATCCCTGTTTCTTTGACTGCCCACCCTACTTAATGTACTTATGTCTGACCTAAGTTGGGACCTAAGCCCCATTGACGGCAATTCTTTAAAAAAGCAATTAACATGTCACTTCCCGACCTTCACTCTCTGACGGAGGGGTATACCTATTTCCATATACCTCACCCTTCTTTCGGCCTTTGGCGGAGCAGAACACTGTCCTGTTTCTGGACAACGTGCAGTCTGGAAAAACTGATCCGTATAATACAGCAATGCCAGACACTGGCAGACAGTGAAAGTATTTCTACAAGGATCAACTTGCTGGGTAGGCTGAGAAAACAACAATAGATACTGTTTCATAGATAAAACCAGCTATTTTTCTGAATTCAGCAGTTCATATAAATTGTATTATAACTGTCCATTTTTGCAGGCAATCATGATTATCACAAATACACGATAGTGATGAATTTGAATTTTTTGTGCAACATATTTTTTATTCGTATAGTAATAATTTGTATCTCTGTGTTAACTGGTCGCGTCTACAGTGTGAGTCAACCCCTCCCCCCCGGAGGGACCTGACATTTTCATTTTTTTCACAAACGGTTGAGAATTTGTAATCGATTTTTTACACGCCTATTATACGTTCCTATTTACGCTAGATTACAAATTTTTATTCGATTATCACCGAATTTGACGAAGTTATGCCATATTAAACGCGACTACCCAGTTCACATAATATGCGCAAAATGTCCACCAT
>Ga0056114_1000715_pt1 | contig 12766 bp, 8 predicted proteins | sample WorMetHERISLAND1_FD_77005 | JGI IMG/M metagenome (GOLD analysis project Ga0056114, IMG submission 77005) | Marine gutless worms symbiont microbial communities from Max Planck institute for Marine Microbiology, Germany - Olavius loisae HERON... ...
ATCGATTTCTCATATACGACTTCCTATAGGCTCTCAATAGTAACTTTTGCTCTAGGACGCACCGTTTAGCCACAATACATAACGTTACAGACAGACAGACGACAGACAGACGACGACGACGACGACAGACGCAACAGTGTAGCAATAGCGCGACCGATAGTACGGTCGGCTAAAAATGCAACTCAGTACGCCCCCTCCAAAAGTCTTCATCCTGGCTATTGAAGGGGAATTTCTCTCTCCAGACTTCACCTCCTTGTGGCTTCCAGCCAATTTAGTACCCTGCTCTTTTTCAACGACTCATGCACTGTTTTGCACTGCTGATGTTGAGAATGATTTTGATGTGTGTGACAGTATTAGTTGCAGTAATAATAAAATAAATAGAAAAATGTTAGTACACATTAACAGCAATAACAGCAGCACTAAAAGCGTCAACTTTAAGGAACAAACATGGCTTTTTAGGCCTGCCGACCGACACAACTGCCTTGTATAAACCTGCATCCATGTACAAAACTGGGTAGTTTATGTTCTTCAGTAAGTCAATCGTTAATTGTTTTTGAATGAATCAATGACTAAACACTGGTATTTGGCAGTTGCTGCTGAATGTTGTGACTTGCAGTAGTCATCTGGCATTGCTTGCACTGTTGAGTCAATCAGCAAGGATTTCCACAGCAAAACATGCCGACAGCATGACTCTCCGGCTCCAGAATTGGCTGTGCATTCCTGGTGCACCATGCATTGTATCCTTCATTCATATTAATTATGATACATTCGTAGCTTAATTGCTTCCTTACACATGTTTGTGTGTGCAAAATTATTTCTTCCTCCCTTTTGTAGTGGCCAGGAAGACATCCCTTTGATGTGGTCATAGAAGTAATCTTTTTACTGCCATTAGAAATAATACTAATAATAATAATATTATGAATTAAGTAACAATTGCTGTATTGATTTTGTTCACTGATCATGTAGACCTAATTCTCGATAACTTTACAGCACCAGCATCTAAATTCTTTTGATAGGATAGCGTTCACGGTCTTAGGAGTTGTTGCAACTTGCATGGTTATGATGCTGTGCTTTATGCCAGTCCCAGTATATGCCTTTCTTGTAACTTCATTGATAATGCAGTTGTTGTTGTTTACTGCCTGCAAGTGTGATCATATCCAGTTTTCTTACATGGCGGTCATGTCAGACGTTGTACAGACAAGTTGATGGAATGCCTGCCACACTTGACGTTGGCTGTACAATAGCTTCACCTCGTTATTTATCTCTGTGGCTTGGGCTACAGCACATTGGTCATGATGGTGTTGCGGCAAGGATTCAGAATTTATTGAACTTGGTAGTTAATGATTGTGAAATATTGTTTTTTAATTTTTGCTTTCGTAAGTTCATAATATGAAAGTCATCTGTGCTTTTGACGGCACCTATTACTAATGAAATGTAATGCCATTTAACACCACTGTGATTTATTGTATTAAGTAGTTGATAATTGTTATTATTCTTGTATTTTCAGAATATTTTTTCATCAATATCTAAGTACATTGCTGAACTGTATTGCTGAGTCACTGATAGTAGTAGTGTGTGCAGTGTGCATTACTGGCTTGGGGTGTTTTTCTTACAACTGAGTTGACTGCTAAGATTGATGCCTTTTTGCATAAAGCGGTTTGCTTGGGTTACAGCAGTGAGTTAAAAAGTTATCAGATTTATTATTCATTGCTGATAACAAAATATACCGTAAAATAATAGCTAACAATGATCAGTGCATTCACCAGTTGTTACCGCCTGTCATAGTTTTACTCATGAATCTGCATTGTTCACAGGCGTAGTTTTGCTTTACTTCAGTGCAATTATAACCTGACATACAAGAGTTTGTTTTGCACAACTTATGTGATATAACCTGTTGTAAATTTGCTTGCAATGTTGTTTGTGTATTTTACTGGTTTACCTGTTACTTTTGGTTTTCTGCCTGTCAAACAAATGTTTGTCTGTCAAACAATAAAGGGTTTACTTACTTACTTACTTACTTACTTAAGTTTTGCTTTGATGTTATATTTAATGTTTTATTTCTGTTGCAGTCGCGTCAACTTGCAGACGAACTGAAGAAGATTCAAGAGATAACATGTGTATTGAACATATACCTGCTTATTGTAAACTCGGACTCGATTTACTATGTTCACTGTTTTTTTATTATTTTCTTTTATTTTCTTGTTACATGCAATAGACTGTAAGCAGTCTGCCACACATTAAATATTTCTGCATTGTAGGCTACATATCATAAATTGTACTGATTGTACTGACTGATTTTTGTGACATATTGCTTGTTTGTACCATATTATGCAACTGAAATGTACTTCACTGAGCAGTGAGCACTTGTAAATGTGAAGCTAATTAAGCAACTGTAACTTGAATTCCAGTCAGCTTTCTTGAAATGTTTCATTAGATATATGATAGAATTATATTTTATTTGTTACAGATGCCAGTGCCAAAACGCCGTCTGCGGTCCAAGCCGGCTACACGAAGTCTATTTGATATTAATGGACATATCTTCAAATTTTTAAAAAAATTTGTAAGTAGTTGTTTTCGTTTGTGTTATTTTTAAAAGTAAACTGTAATGCATTTGTCTAATCGTACTTGATCTTATCTGTTTTGTGAATCTTCTACTGACAACTGTAGAGTAAATCTGATGAGTAGAACTTTGTCACTTGTCCTTCATGACATATGCACTGATCAGTGATGTTAAACGAGGCCAAAACCTCGAGGCTGAGGCTGAGGCCAAAGCTTCGAGGCTGAGGCCGAGGCCAAAGCTACGAGGCCGAGGCCAATGCTACGAGGCCAAGGCCAGAGCTACGAGGCTGAGGCCGAGGCCAAAAATAATTATGAAAAAAGTACCAAATAATGATTAACAACATATGATTTAAGATTATTGTCGGGGAAAATTAACAAAATTCCCGAATTTTACACGATTTTTGCACGAAAAATGCTCGATTACAATAATAAGACAACGAGATCGAGGCCAGGCCAAGGTCAAAACCTCGAGGCCAAGGCCGAGGCCAAAGCTTTGGCCTCGAGGCTACTTTGGCCTCAAGGACTTAACATCACTGGCACCGATTTGCTGCATCAGTTGGTTGTTACAGGTGACTTATTTTCACTGGATATCAATTTGCTAAGATGCAATAAATTTTGATGTGCAGCTGGTGGGTATTTTGCATCAAGTGTGTAATGTTACTATCCATTACTAGAACACTGAGACTGTCATCATTATAAGGGAGTTGTTAGCCCTTGGTTAGCCCACGTGTTTTGGGAGCTGGGTCACTGAGCTTGCAAAGGAGAGAGGTTTCATATAGTTGCACCTTTTGGATTTTGATGAACAGAGTTTTATTGTAAGTTGTTGTTTTTTTCAGTCCCACAACAAATACTGTCAATTGATGTATCTAGTAATAGCACACCGACCTATAAATATTATTTATCCCTTTAATTAAAGCTTATTTATTGATCGTCATATAAACAAATGAGTGTTTATTGTGTATTTTACTGTGCATTGTCGTTTGCAGTTGTTGGAGTCCGTCAACCCTGCAGTTGTCTTCCGCTATTATGGTTCTCAAGGTGATCAGTTCATGTTGTTTATATGTTTTCTGTACACTCAGCAATGTACTGGAGAATTTACGGTGATTGTATATTTTTGCTTAAACGTGATGCTTTGCTGGAGGTTGAGATGCAGTAAGTTGCTCTGTAGATCTCTTTACTTCTCTTTCTCTCTCTGTTTCCCTGTCTTCTCCTTCCTTTTTCTGTTTCATGTTTGCTTACTGTATTGAGTTTTATTGTTTTTTTGAGTGTTTTTTTTATATTAGCCTACTATTAACAGACACTGACAAGTTTATTAGGGGTGGCCAAATTTGATAAGCTTATGTCTTTTCTGGCAGCCCATTGTTGTGTATTTCTAAATTGTGGTTGTAGTTTAATATTTGTTTATTAGCACGACGACAAGTAAATATGATTGACTGATAGACATTGTAGATGGTAAACCTCTTATGCCACCATTTTAAAAATGGGTGACACTCCAAAATAATATATTCAGATAATCATTTTGTCACTTGAACATATTAAAGTAACCAACAGAATTGGGTTTACATTCTTTTCACAATTGCTTGATGGGGGGGGGGGGCAGTACGTCCAAGTCGTCCCCCAGATGTACATCTTCATATAGTCCTTTTGCTTTCCACTTTTGTGCATTTGAATATGAGTATTAATGTGGTTGTGTATGATTTTTATCAGCAGAAACTAGCAGTGAAGCGGCTAGTGAAACAATAGAATGTTCACAGTGTTTGCAGTCAGTAGCTACTGATGCTTCGTTTACTGACAGCATCAACTGTTGGGTCATTACACTTTTGTCTTATTACTTACTTTTATTTATTTATTTTATCTGTTAAGAACATTATGATTATCGTGATAAAGCAAAAACATTGGTAAGCTTGGCTCAGTTCTTCTCTCTGTGTGTAGTTTTCAACCTGTTATACTTTCAGGATTTCAATATGTTTTTGGATTAATTTCATAAAATTTTGGGAATGGTTTTGACTTGGAACAGTCGATTAGATTTTGGATTGCATGGTCCCCAAAGTCTTCTACCATTGACCAGAGGGCTGAAGACTGGCAGCATCTGTATCAGTTAGTAAATTTTGCATGTTACATGTGGGTAAAGGTAATGTTTCACATACATTTTTATCAACGGATCACCATTACCATTTACCAGTCATTAGTAACCTGTTACTACCACATTGCTGTTCACTGACCACATAACCAATATACAATTGCCAAGAGCCATCAGCAAGCTAATAGGATCTATCTGTGTTTTGTTTCATGTAATGTCACATTGTTAGTCCGAGACTTTGTAACATGTTTGGCCTTTACGTGAGTATAGTAGCATTTAGGTTCTTGGGTCATTGTAAGTGCTGTCTGAGCTTGTTGTCGTTACTTGCTTTTCTTACTGTCATTGTATTTGTACTTTCTTTTACAAATAACTGGTAATGATATCATGATGAGGTTGCTATCATCTGTTACGATTTTCTTTTAGTTCAGCTGTCTTGATTCTCCGTTGTCGTTATTCTCTTCTATTTTTATTTGCTTTCTGTGTGTTTGTTAAATTCTTAATGGAGCACCGTTTAATGTTTATTATATTAAGCAGCCTTAAAAATTGCAGTGATTGCTAGTTAAACACCAAAAACAAGCCTTGTAGTATTCAATCGAGCATATTGTGAGCTGGTTCCAAGCCTGGGTAAATTGGAAATGGCTCTGTGTTATCAGAAACTCACAGACTGCAAATATTTGGTTTACTTTCATTTTGGTTGTAATGTGCAATCAGCTTCCTCTGCAACAGCTGATCTTTTTGTTAGATTTTGTTATCAGAACATAGTGGTTAAACACTGTTATTGAATACAGGAGTTTTTGAATTTAGTTAAAATACGATTGACATTGTAGTTATGTAATGTCTGTTTTAATTCCTATATTAGTCGCTGGTATATGTGCTTATAACCCTTTCCCAGTATGTATTCTTCCTCAAATGTCTGTTTGTTGTTATTTATTATAGTTAAAAGACCGCCTGAATGCTGCCACAAAAACAGCTTTCATAACTTGCGTGAAAGTGGAAAATCGTGGAACATGGCTACAGTTTTGTCCACTTGATGCTAATGACTGTAAGAATTCTCAGATATTTTACAGTGTTAGCCTATTGTTTAAGACTTAAAACTAATTTCTGTCAGTTTTTGTATAACAATGCAAATGTGTGAGGTAGATTAGATTTTCACACTGAACATATAAAATTATGGCATAATTTAACCACATCAGTTCTACTAGCAATATAAATGGATTTAAGCATTAAGTAATAGTCACTGTTAGATGCATGATTAGTGAATATAATTGTAGATATCTCTGAGAAAGGTTCCAGTATGTAGCTCTGATGGAGCACTGGCAGTTGTTCACTTAAATAATTAAATCAAAATAGCAAATCCTCAGGGTCTGAGACAATAATGCAGTAGCAATAAGGAAATGATAATTGGTCCAATGCCTCCAGAAAGTCCTATCTGTATTGATTTGAATATAATTGAAAGATTACATGAATATAAACTATTTGGCGTAATATTTGACGATAATATTTTGGCTGTTTTTAGTCACATACAGAATCACGGCATCAGACTACGTACGTGACGTAGTGGAATGTATTCGTCATGTGATGCCAACACTCAGTCGTTTACAGTCAGCTCATCAGCAGCTTCTGAGCGTCATTGATAAATATGAAAACTTACTCCTCACTTGCCGAAGTTCGTCGTCTGAATGGCTGGGTATTGCCAGTATCAGGTACCAGATGACTAATTCCTGTGTATTAATCAGTCGACAACTTCGTTCTGTCAGGCATCATTACCTCGTTGTGCCTCGACACAGTCTCACTCTCAGCACGTATGGGCGTCGGCATTTGCTGTTGCTGGCCCAACTCACTGAGCAATGATCTGTGTGATCCGACGCTTAGCACTGACAGTTTCAGACGTCTGCTTAAAACTCGGTTGTTTTCAGAGTACTAGTACATACAGCACATTAGAGGTATCGCACTATGTGCACTACTGGTATATAAATTCACGACTTACTTACTGATCTTATGATTCCTATTTGTCTTGTAAGGTGATAGCTGACATAGATAATGACTTTGTTGAGGATAGATCTGCGAACAACTGTTTGACAACAGCATTCTTTCTGCTGGCATGCTGTTTATTAAATCAATATCACAGTTACTGAAAAAATCAAAAAATCTAAAAAAACAAAATAAATCAGTGCCACAGCTAAGATGTGGCATAGAGTTCTGCTCTGAAAGATATCGTTAAAATGTGCAAAATTTTGGTATGTTGTTTCGACATTTTCAGTGTAATTAAGTACTCAAGAATTACAGTGTTAAGATTTAACTTTGTGTGTATTATGTTACTGCAGTTACGTCACAGATGACTGGCTTCCACAGTTAACTTGTTTGCCAAGTACAGCCGTAGTCGCACTGAATGAATTCAACGGAGTTTTGTTCGAGAGAGTCAGATCTCGTTTCACAGGACTTTCGCTTGGTTCGTATTAAGTAACTGATGTCGATGGGCATCAATCATTATTATTACTGTAACTTGCTTGTATGGTGCAGTTATATCATATGTTTTGTTTCAGTGGATTGAGAGACTTGTTTTTGTCATTACAAGACCCAATAATATACATGCAATTTGCCAAGTCTAGTGTAAGTTTGGGAAGATGTTGCAGTATTCCATTAATTTGTTGTTCTTGGTCAGTGGTTAACGAGCAGTTAGAACTGACCTTTATGTGTGTGAAAGCAGGTTGTACATCTGAGAATCTGGCTTGTGTTACGCTGGATATTCTACCAGCTGACACGACTGTTGAATGTATTCTAGACTTCATCAACGACACAGGACGAGACTTGCACGAGTGTCAAAAAGTTAGTATGCTATATGGAAGTCAGTTTTCTTTCTTTCTTACTTACTTACATACTGTGCCTCAGTTTTAGCTCTGCACTGGCACAGTCTGCCTTTGTGTTTAAATATTATTTTTATTATACTTTATACATTTTAAGTACTGGTACTACTTAAGTAATATCCCAGTAGCATCCCATAAATATATGCATCCAAGTGAATTTTCAGTTGATAATACAGCGTTGGTCAAGATTTCTTACATCTACTACTCAGCTCAGAATGAACCAAATGAAGAGCCAGAACCTGATCTGTTACGTCCCTGTGACACCAGCCACATAAGTAAATGTATTACGTGCCACGGATGAGACTGTTATTACATCAGCATTGACAAAAAATTGAGCAACGTTTTACTGAGATATGGCGATTAAACAATTTTTAACATCACAAGCCACAGAAAAAAAAGAGGACGACCGTGGACATTTGCTGAAGCATGACCTGGAGTTGGAAATGGTGACAACAGGTTTTAAGTGCAGCTGGGGGAAGATGGAGGCAACATCTCCAGACAGAACTGTATGAAGAAGAGTTAGAAGAGTGGTCTGTGGCCTATCTTCGACTCCATGTGACAGGGCATAAGTCAAGTAAATCAAGTAGTCATGGGACTGTTAGCCTTGGTGAGAGTTCAGTGTGTTGGTTGTACAGCGTTTTGAAGCATTGACTGTGTCTGTTGAGGTTGGCATACAACAAGCTTCTGATGAACTTCTAGCTCAACACACTTCCGAATCACAGATGCTTGTAAGCTAAGTTCGACTGTCTTCGAACACTGAAAGTTTAATAATGTCATATCGATCCTGCATGTGTAACACAAACAAAATGCTTATGGCAGCTATGGCAAATATTTAAGTTTCATAATGCACTGCTGTGAAAATGTTTAATTTGTTTATAGTGTGAAATATCTGTGACATCTTTAGGATCAGTTGAGATATTTTGCATTAATCTAGTTTTGATAGCATTTGTGGTTGTTATGTCATTCGTGTATGATGTGGAACATAATTGGATTAAGCACGAAGTAACACTACGTAATGGTCACCATTCATTGAATGATTAGTGACTATAATTGTAGATATCTCTGAGAAAGGTTCCAGTTCTTAGTTCTGTTTTGAACTGGTGGCTACCTGCAAGTTGTCACTCAACTGGTGTATCGTATGACCTGATCTCAGGTATCAATTACAGATTTGCTTCATACCGCTAATTTTCCGACACTTGTGGTATATTCAATTGTCTTGATAAGACGACGCCAGATGTCGACTTTAGTCAAACGACAGACAGATGTTTAATGCTGCTGCCCTTGTGCCGTCGCTATCAGTCTCCGACAGCATCTGTGATCTGCCAGTAGTCGACTTCTCGTCGTACCGCGGTATACCGGCTGAGTATGTTTGGCCGACGGGTCTTCTCTGTAGCTGGTCCGTCAGTCTGGAACTCGTTGCCTGATATTATGTGACATGAAATTAGCAGAGACAGCTCTTTTAGGCGCGCATCTGTTTACAGCGAACTGAAACATCCAGCACATTAGAAGTACTATGATGATGCGTTATAATCAATCTATGTTTTACTTACTGTTTTACAATAATATTGCTAACAATAATGGCTATGTGTTGAGTTTACTGGCTAATTATTGTAGGAATATTAAAAATGTTGAAATCTTAATTTCATGAATATTAGTCACCAGATAGATTAATACGGTTTAGTAGCTGCTTGTACCAAGAAATTGCTTGCATTATTGCATATCAAGTGAATCAGTGATTTGCAACGTTGGCAACATAATTTCTGCTTTGCAGCTTGCAGCCAACAGTGGTAAAAACTGTTCATCAGCGTGAATTGTGAGACTTTTTGATATCATTTAGCTAAGGCTACCAGTCTTCCTAGTAACACGTGGTATGATGGACACTAGGCACTGTGGGGTGGGCCATGGCCTACCTAATACCCAGTATTTGGTTAGGTGGACCACAATACATTTGGCCCACCCAATAACCTATTTATCTGATTTTTAACCGACCGTACTAACGGTCGCGCTATTGCTACACTGTTGCGTCCGTCTGTCGTCGTCGTCTGTCTGTAACGTTATGTATTGTGGCTAAACGGTGCGTCCTAGAGCAAAAGTTACTATTGAGAGCCTATAGGAGGTCGTATATGAGAAATCGATTGGTACCAAAATGAATGACCTAGACCTTTGTTTAAAGGTCGTATCAAGATCACGTCAACCATCGCGTTACATTTGACGTTGAATATCTCGGAAACCGTTAGAGATAGAGGCTTGGTTCCAAAGGACCACCAATAGGAAATGGCATATGGGTTATCGAATGGTCACGTGACCGATGACGTCACGAGACCTTGAAAGGTCAAACTTGTGACCCCAATATGCTTAGAGCGCAATATCTCGAATACTTGAGCTACAGACTTCAAATTTGGTGTGCAGCTTTGTATCAGGAATGCCGAGCGGGCGCACAAATAATTTTCCCTGAGAGTGGGCGTGGCCTAGATCACGTGACCGCTACAATTTTTGGCAGTACAGTCGGCTATCCTAGCAACAGCTTGGCTTCTTGTTTTTCTAGGCTGTAAGAATATCATTTATATTGAATGCACATATTATAGTTCTTGTGTACTTTTTGCAGAACAGTTTTTGATAAACGACATTTCACTGTTATCCACTGAACGTTAAGGCCTACTGCTATGCAAACAACATGACTATGAAAACAGACAACAGACAGAATTTCAGTGAAATCATTACAAAAATCGTTTCATGTTAAACATGACACTGTGAAAATTTTTGCATTTCTGGTTTTGTTCGTTGGCAACATGACACTTCAAATTGCTATTTAAGGCCGGTACAAACCACCCGTTCGTCTGGGCTGAATGTACAGATGGTGTGTACTTGGTCCATCCAAGGCTGAGTGAGTGAGCAGGGTTTAACGTCTCAACAACACAGTATAGGTTATCTGGGAGACAGTTTTACAGGTCAAAAGACCCAACCAACTTTATCAAAGTAGCCTACTGAAGTTTGGTCCATCCAAAATTTTCGGCGTGGCACCCTTATGACACTACTTAACATCCTGTTTGGAACAGATGCATAAACACTGATACTCACAGAATCATCAGATTTTAGTAAACCAGAGAGATTAATCAACTGTAATTGAGCAATTAAAACTTAACCAAGCCAGTGAGTTCATCATTATTTACTTATAGAGACATAACTGAAAGCATAGCTCCATGGCACTGTACAAAGCTAATATTGTTTTCATAAACAATCTGTCTTGACTTTGGTTCTGTAATATTAACTGAGAACTGACAGTGGCTTCAATGAGTTTCTTATTAGATAATGATAGACTGATGTTGTTTGTCACAGGCAAAATGATGAAATCAAATCCCAGAAAATTGTGATCGTGAACAAGATGATAATGTAATGCATACATTATAACTGAACAATGCTTTGTTCATCTGAGGCTAGACTACTTGTTTTTTTGTAAACCAGTTGCAACCCATCTTGCAGCTATTATTCACTGCTGCAACATCATTGGGTGGTTTCAGAGGTATATGATTTCAGTCCTGTAGCTTGAAAGTTGAGACTGCCTGACAACGTTTACTTCTGGGTACTGTAGCATGTGACTTGTAGGTAACACTATCAATGAACATAAATATTTGTCTACTGTTAGTATTTTCTATAGCTGGAATGCGCTACCTGATGCTGCTGCAAATGAAAATGTTTATTAAATGATCACTGAACCGAAGTAATTAATGTAGCCTAGCCTATTTCTGTGTATTTTGAGGTCAACTGGGTCTCCATTTTTGCTTGTTGTGTTTTAATTATTTCGCTGTATTTACTATTCACTGATCGTAGGGTAAGTATCATGAAGTGCTGCTGTCAGTGTTACTGAGATCAACGAAGATTTTTTATTAAAAATGCTTTCTTTCTCAGTGCTGCCCCGTCTTCCAGTCATTTCCACAATCACGATCGACGAAAAGTATTTGCAGAGAAATAATCTGCAGACAGCAATGACAGAAATACCCAGACATAACAGATGTAAAGTTGACTGCAGGAATGCAGGCAGTCAGTTAGCAGTCACGAGACAAAAAAAGACGAAAACAACATTTCATATTGAACAACGGCAACAATATGCCAATGGTACACAATGTTTGAGTTAAACATCTACAGCTAGAGTACTATGTTCCAACATAATATCTAACATCACCACAAACAAGTCGAGTAAAAATGACTAGATATAAACACGCCAGATGCAAAACATAACCACTGATAAAGGGTGGTGCCATTCTTGAGATGCTGTAACATTCTTAATTCTTAGAAATGAACATATACATTAGAAACTGAAAATAAGAGCACTGCTAGATAGAAAATTGGATTGGATTGAGCAGTGTTTTAGTCCCCGCCAACACAGTATAGGTTATATAGGAGACGGTTTTTACAGGTCAAAAGACCTAACCAACAGGTCATTGACCTTGGTGTCAATGGAAAGCCCATATGTGACTTTTTGTTAGTCATTAATTGTAACTTTAGCCGTATCTGCTACCGTTTTCGAGGTATTCACGCTTAAAGATAGAAAACTGCTGATTTTACCCACCCCTCTCTTGTTTGACGCCCCCGTTCGGGGGAACCCGTTAGAATTTCTGGATGAAACTTACCCCGCAATAACTAGAGGGATGGAGCTACCATATGGTGGAAATTTCATAATCTTAACTTCAACCATTTTTCTATGATACACCCGTGTGATGGACAGACGGACATGCGATAGCATATAGCGCGCTAAGCGTATGCTGTCGTGCGCTAAAAATACAGACAATACACAGACTAAACACAACCCAGAAAAAAGCAAACAACGCAAAACACAGCAAAACAAAAATACCCTTGTTTAGTTGCCTTTTATAACACTCGGCCAGGAAATGAGGCGGGATTATTCTACAACACTACCGAGCTCACAGGGTCCACAACCCAATGGTCGTCTAATGACTCCACAATGCTGACGATGACGCAGTCAACTGGCTCAAAACAGCACTCGCCATATGAAGTGAACAATAGGAGCCTACATGGGACATTTAAAGTTGAATTCTTGGCACACGCAAACAAATGACCAGCGTCTTGTGCACAACTTGTCACCCAAACAATGATGACATGCTACAGTGAAACTCTCTCCATTGGATTGGATTGAGCAGTGTTTTACGTCCCCGCCAACACAGTATAGGTTATATGGGAGACGGTTTTTACAGGTCAAAAGACCCAACCAACAGTATCAAACTACTGAAGGAACAAATAGTACACA
>Ga0056114_1000716_pt1 | contig 12763 bp, 10 predicted proteins | sample WorMetHERISLAND1_FD_77005 | JGI IMG/M metagenome (GOLD analysis project Ga0056114, IMG submission 77005) | Marine gutless worms symbiont microbial communities from Max Planck institute for Marine Microbiology, Germany - Olavius loisae HERON... ...
ACTGCTAATGCAGTTTTACTTAAGTAATATTCGTCCGAAATTGCATCACCGAAAGTGACGAAAATTACGCGTCAAAACTGCCTGTTAACATGACGACTGTTCCGAACTTTCTTGACTTCACCAATAATGCTGTTCTTCGTCCAACTTTTATCCCTAAACTTTAGTATAAACTGTCGAGCATTGTAACCTTTAGATTCACACAGATTTTTGATCAAAATTTTGTCTTCTTTACTGAATGGCGTCAAAGTTGCCGCGTTTGCTTGATACAGTGTCAAAATTCGCTTTATTTTCGGTGTCCGGTTTTAAAGACGAAAAGTTCATAAAAAAGCAAACCTATGTGAAAACTGAAACATGCAAACTCTATTCTAGAGTCGCTTGTCTCTTGAATATTTCTGCCAAATTTCAGCAAAATTGATCCTTACAATTTTTAGCTATACCGTTTCAAAGTTGGTGCATTTGTAGACACAGTGTGGTGTAGTTTATTCCGCAGCGCGTAGAAACGTAATTCGGTAACAGACATTTTGTGGACATTCACTGCTTAACACTGCAATGTGCGTAAGAATGTCGAAATGTTGATTTGTGTCTTACCCCAGCTTGTTGTGTACTGGTCATTATAGGTAGGAATGTAAGAGAAACACGGTAGGCTTACCTTGATATTGTCCATATGATCTTACGTCTTCGCAGTGTCACGGCGTGATACGGCCGTAATAATCGACGTTTTATGTGGAAGTTCTTATTCTTCTTCTTCGTTTATTAACGCCTGACGCTTAGCGCTAAGCGCGCTAAGTCTAGCTGTCTGTCTGTCAGACGGGTGGATGGATCAGCGAAAAACGGTAGGATTATGAAATTTTCACCTTCTAGTTTTTGCAGTGTGAGTTTCATCCAGAAATTCTACCCCCCCCCTCCCCGAGCGGGGGCATCAAAGAAGGGATGGATGGGGAAAACAAGCCATTTATAGCTTTAAACGTCAACATCTCGAATTCGGTAGGATATACGTCCAAAGTTAATTAATGACTAATAAGAAGTCGCATATGCGCTTTCAACTGACACCAAAATCAATGACCTTGGATGACCTTGACCTTATATATAAGTTCGAAATCTCTCGGAATTTCGCGGGATTTAGCAGATTTGGGAGCCAACAGCGGCTAAACGAATGAAGATAGACCCGTATTGTGAGCAAGGGACTTGTAGCCCATTATCTCGAAAACGATAGGAGATACGTCAAAGCTACTATTAATGACTAATAGGAAGTTACATAATTTTTATGCGCTGTCGATTGGCACCAAGATCGATGACCTTTGATTACCTTGAAGTGGACTGCGCCCACGCTACAGCATGATGTCAGGTCGGCACGGGCGATGCTGGCAAACAATTTACAACGGAATTACATAGTGACGATATTGATTGATGGATGGATAATTTCCTCCGAACAGTGGCATGTTTCCGTAGCTCATAGGCATCTTCCAGTCTTAGCTCACTGTTACCGCATGTTAGTTCGCTAATGGAGTCGATCGACTGGCTTCTCGGTAGCGATCTCATAGAGCATCCACTGTACGTAGGCTGCAAGCATTACCGCTATCTGATGAATTGGCGGCCTGTTAGGGTTCGTGTTTCTGTTTTTGCTTCGTCCTCATCCTTGCGCGCATCACGTTACATTTTCCAGTCCACGTTAGAGCATTGCTAGTCACTGATCAGCGACTGATTTCTACCAGACACAAGCGATCTAGTCGCTGTTGCCGGCGGCGAGTTACAGAAATACGACCATCAGACCCATCTTCCACTGGTAGCAGACCATATCAGACATGTGTAGATGCTCACAATTCTGCACTCTGTTGGTTTTGTTATTTATGGTTAATAGATATAAAATAATAATAACAGTAACAATATTGCAGTTAAAGTGTGGTTGTATATTTCGTAAGTTCCACTTTATTACAAATTTTCCACATAATGTGCCGGTGAAATTTTTTTCGAAAATCGGTCAATATTTTGCGACGATGTGGACAGAAGTTTGCGACTTACTTTTTTGGGCCACCCTGTACATGAGATCAGATACCTTAATTACTTTTTATCGCGCGATGCTACGCAGAGCGCGGTATGGCTACGGCAAGTTGTCTGTCTGTCCGTCTGTAACGTTGAGGTATTGTGATTACATAGGCTGGAATTCTTCGAAAATAATTTCACCATTAGTTAGCTTGATCTTCGCTCTCCGCAGACCGCAACATCCGGGACCTTCTCCAAGGGGAACACCCTGAAATTTTGGCCGGAATAGGGGAGGGGTATCGAAAAAGCTGTTTTTGGCGTACGTATCTCTGAAACACGGCAAGATAGGACCAAGGTCATGTTATAGACACTGTGTGATGTGTGTGATGTCCAGCTAACAGACCTGTCGTCGTCAAGTGGACGGAGCTATGGCTACACGGGCGGCTATCGGTCCAACTATGACGCCGCCAGCAGGACATTCGGCGGCAGCGGAGCTTCGTCAGACCGCAGCCTCGGCTCGCTGTCGACATACGGCGGTGTGTCGTCCCTCAAGGAGAAGTTCGACATGGGTGGCAGACCTACGTCGTCGCGGACGGCCGGCAGTACCGGTTATACGTCATCCCTGGACCGGTACGCCGGCCGATCCAGCGACTACGGCAGCCGACTTGGCTCAAACTACTCGTCTGACCTTGACCTCAGTCGACCTTCAGGGTCGTCAAGGTCATATGGTCGAACCTCGTCGTACACGCCGTCTGGACGGGCTTCATCGCCGGCGTGGTCGAGCAGTCGATCTACTAGACCCGACTACAGGTACATGTAGGTTGAGTTCACGGACCACCGCAGTCACTCACTCGTGAAGTCAACCTTCGTAATGAAACTTCGCAAACCGTAAACGCGTTTTAATAAGTAAGTTCGTAAGTATAACGTAGATTTATGTAGCGCATCTCATTAGAAAAACTCCAATGCAATACAATATTGCGGCTCGTCGTGGGTAACACCGTAACATCGCAAAGCAGCGCAGACAATCTGCCCTGACGCTATGAACAGATATCGCAAGTTTTTACAGCCGAAGCTGCAAAAGATCGAACTGCAAAAGCAACCGACTTAAGATGACATTTCATAAGCGTAGTGTTTTGCGCGCAGTGAATGTGAAACTGATATTTGTCTTCGTGTTTGAAATTGCATACAGTTGCTTTGTCACTGTGCAACAGTGTGGTTTGAATCTTTTACGAAGTTGCAAAATCCCGGCGATGTTGGCCACTGCAGGCACCAGGGATGTTAAATAAGACCGTGAGACCGAGATTGAGACCGAGACCAGTGTAGTCAAATGCACAAAAGAACGATATTTTGGTGAACCGTACAAATTTATAAACAGGATGTGGAATTAACGCCAGTAAGTAAGCAAGTTTAGCAAGTAAGTAAGTAAGTAACTAGTCCGAATGAGTGGTAAAACCGGTAATATTGCTCAAATATTTAATGATCATTTTAGCATCTTGGCTTAATGCTTAGCATTTAGGGGCCAGTGATAGATTAGAGACCTCGAGACCAGCTCATATGAGACCGAGACCAGAACTTCATGAGACCGAGATTGAGTCCGAGATGGACTACTATGAGACCGAGACCGAGACTAAAAAGTTATATCGAGACCACATTGGTCTCGAGACGTTAACATCCTTGGCAGTCACGGTTTCAATACAGCCCGGATGTTTTTGTGGCGGCGCGGTTTGGGCGTCGGACTTTCGATCAAGCGGTCGTGGGTTCGATTCCCGACCGGGGCGTAATCAAGTCACCTAGGTCAACTCAGCCTTTCGTCCCTCCTGGGTAGGTAAATCGAGTACCAACTTTCACTAGCAGCAGGGGTTAAGGCGCAGTGTGCTCGCTTTTGTCGGGCTGCAAGTAAAAATTGTGTGACATCATACTTCGGTGACACCCGGCAGTTCTAAGGTGGTACTGGCTTGCCCGTGAAAAACTTTTCTGGCTTCAACTCTGCGTATGAAAATCTTGTCGTGAGTGTTGATGAGTGTTGATGTGTCATGTTCAGCCGGTCGACATCACGCGACTATTCCACATCATCCACGCCCTATCCCACAGCAGCATCATCGTCATCATCAAGGCTTAAAGGTTCCTACTACACCTTGACGCCGTTCGACACGCGTCGATCAGCCAGTGCCGCCAAGTCGTCCGACTACAATCTCACGCCGTTCACGTCGAGAATGTCTGCCGACAGCTCTAGCACTGCCCTAGAGGCCGCCGCCGCTGCCACCACCGCCCCAAACACCGAGCCCTCCGCCGCCAAACCCCGTAGATCGGCCCTGAGCGACTCCAGTGACAGCGCGGACGAGCCTTCAGACCCCGGACGTCGCGACCCGGACGTGCGGTACCTCACGAGTCGGGCCACGTCACCGATGGAACCGGCCGAACGAGATGTGTTTGTCGCAAACGACAAAACGTCGTCGACTGGCAAGGGCAAGGCGCGCAACAGGCTTCTGTCAAGGACGAAGACGAAGACTTATCCAGTGGGAGACCACAAACGGCGTCGACAGCTGAAGAACATCGGCATCCAGGTGATCACTGCAGTCTTAATTGGTCTATACTTCACAACACGTCGGCTAAGTAAGTCAGTAATCTTTAGTAACGTGACAAACGCGCATACAAGAAAAAACTACACAACACACAAAAAAACATAAAAACACGCATTCAAACAAGATAGAAAGTGTAACTGTGGAACTCTAAGCAGTGAAACAAATAACCATTATTTTATGTTATTGTCTGTAAGTGTGTGAGTGATTGTTATTCTGCGGCGATTATTGACGGCGACTGAGAACAGTTTCAGGCTATTAACAACGTTCCTGTGACAATTAAATTCTCGAAGGAATTCTTGACGAGTTCAATGAGACGATATTTAATAGATTAGAATAGCTGCAAGGCAGTAGCAAGCGATTGGGAAACCGAACTTCGTCCGTTTGCAAGATAGGCACCCCTTCCACCTCCCTCCTTCCCTATTTCCCCTGTCTGACACTAGGACGATGGTCCCCTTCCTCTTTGCTGATAATGCATCACATTGCTGTTTCGGCTACTGAGGTATTTTTGAGACGTGATTTGATTGCCCAGTAAGCTTTATTCGGTCACTATTAGTCGGTTCGTCGGGCGTAGGTAGCACTTTTACTGCAATGGAGATCACTTCTTTCGACGCCGAGAATTTGCTTGGTACAGCACTCGCTGTCCTTGCCGTGGAAGCGCAAATGCGCCATGGAAACGGTATCGACGAGTTGTTTGTTTTTACTCTCTGTGCTAAAATAGCTACAGTAGGCCTATACTGGCGTTATATAAGCAACAAGCTGTGCTGCGGGCTGCGGCTGCTGAGCTCCAGCAGAATGCAAACGTCGTGTAGTGCTATGGATTGATGACTGTAGCAGCGAGTCTCTCTCTCTCTCTCTCTCTCTCTGTCTCTCACTCTCTATGGCCATTGGCCGCTGGAGCGCTAGATTTTTTTCCGACTAAAATTTTACATTTTACGTTAGAAGTGCAAAAGGGCTTCATTTCAATGTCTCAGTGTCCGTGTAGGTGCGAGTTTGCTGGAGATAGATGTAGTATACACCGTACACGGCTGAGAAATACTGTAAGACGAGCGTTAAACCCAACCACAAAAAGAAAAGAGTGCAGTGCAGTCTTCCCACGAGCAGATTTAAAAAATTTGTAGCAGTCGCAATATTGTGACTAGTAAAGTAAACAAAACTAAAGCTATTTCGGGGCATCAGGGTTCCATTGGGCGGCGTTGATCTAGCCCTCTGCTAGACAGTAGACACAAGCCAAAGTTGCAAGACCGTGGATACAGGGCTATATTGAATCGCGTGGTATGCCTGTTTACTTCCCAGCTTCCGCCGGTAATCGACCAAAGAGGGGTGGCACGATGAGTTGATGCTGTTACACAGTAGCCAAGGGGAGATTCACTAGGCGTATACGTCAGAGTGCGAATTCCCGTTTTCCATTTTTCTATGGAAATCCCGTGGGAATGGGAATGGACGGCGTGTAGGCCTATATGGTAAATGGCTTCCGATATTATAGACTGCTGGAAAGCGTCAGCATAGCATCAGCTTTGTCTACCGCTCTTACCATTTACCCATGCCAGATCCGAGTCCATCAACGCTGACAGTCTAAACTCCAACTTCCTACTCTCGGAAGAAGGAGTGGCGGCCGGCCACAGCGGACAGTTCACCCCATGCGGCTACCTGTCAACACTGTGATACACACTGCTTTAGTAGGCCTCGAACCCGCAACCTTCCGATCGTTGGTTGATTGTTGGTCCGACGCGCTACCAGTAGTGCCACCGACTCACCAGGTACGGGAATGGAAATGGAAATGGAAATTGCTACGCGGGAATGAGAGGGCATGGAAACGGAAAAAATAAATATGGTAACATTTTCGTACCACTCAGTCGTTTCCATTGTCATTGTTAATCCAGTATTCGTGAGTATCTTTCCCATATGAACTCAAAAGTGCTCAGGGACACCGACATTATGCAATTTTGGACAGACGGTCGCCTGCGGTGCAGTCTGCGGTGAGGTGACTCGTAGAGTCGTGTGCATTCTGCATCCCAGCTATATATCAGACCTCTCTCAGCGTGTTTTCAACGAGCTGCTGAGAGTTTGCCGGAGATCGATCTAGAGAAATGGCGGAGAAATGAGACGTGCATGGAGAATCCTCTAGAAGAAAGTGGCGAACTCAATATGTCAACTGTTTACTGTTTTTGCACAGTAATATGAATTGGCAGGTCAACGAAAAGTCGTACAGAATTTGTTTTCGCTATTTGGTGTAAACTCTTAGCTCGTTAACGGCGGTCGATGTTCCAGTGACACGTCGCAGCACGATTGGGGATCGCGCTTTTCCGGTTGATGCTGCTTGCGCTTGGAACAGCCTACCGTCGTTTGTCACGTCAGTGTCGTCACTGTCGACTTTCAAGCGACATTATTTTATAGACGTACATGTTTAAAATTGCAATGTCGTAGTGATGGCGCTGACCTCTGCTCTGCTTGCTGCCTGTTTTCTCGCTCTACCAAACACTTCGTTTCTTTGTTACGTGTCCTTGTAGTTTTGTTGGATTTACCGCCACGTTAATCTGTTCGAGTGTTCGTTAGTAATAATAATACAACTCATCGGGCCACCGTGTACATCGTGTGTAGGTCGACCCGGAGGAGATAGATCGGTTGTCGGGACGAGTGTGCGTCAATCGCGACAAATTCTCCAAGTATTCGGCCGACAAACTCGGCATCCTACGAACTGGTCCTTCGGTTGCTGAGGTTGCGGCTAACCTAGCGAAGCGAGGCAGCATCAGCGACGCCCAGACCGATACGTCCAGACGTCAGTCGATCGACTCGACGTCGTCGCAGACTTTGCCGAAACAGTCAGGCTTTGTACCGCGCAACCGCAAGTCGGCGGCGTTTACCGACGATGACGAAGCGATGCCGGAAATACCGAACCTTCTACGACAGAAGCCGGCAGCGGTGCAACGCTCACAGTCGACCAGTAACACTCAGGTTGCTATTGTGGCATTGGCTGTTGTTCACTCTCGTCCTGATAGGTAAGTTTGTAAGTAACGAATTTATAACGCCCGAAAGACCCGGTAAGGGTATCAGAGGCGTGGACAGTGGACCGGCTACAAATGTCTTGCGAACATGTAAGTCTTGAGCTGAGACCTAAAACTAAAACTACCAGCAGTGCGTATAAATGAGGGAAGACTGTTTCAAAACGGTGGGGGCGCAGGCATAATGGTTCACCTATGTGGCACGCATCACCTGGTCATAATCACCACCTTCGCTCTCACCATCTATCACTCCCTCGGCCTTTCACTCCAGACTCAAAACTCATCTCTTTCACAAATCCTTCTCTCCGTAGTCTTTTTTGGTTCCATTTGGACTGCCTTCACGGATCTTGAACTTGGACCAGACTAAGTGGGCACTGGTGTTGTATATGTTAAACTCTTGAATCGTATCGTATCGTATTTGTCTATCAGTAGTGACTGTAATCTTGGGTCTGATTTGCCCTATTTTTATCGCGCGATGTTAAGCAGAGCGCGGTATTGCTACGGCAATTCGTCCGTCTGTCTGTCTGTCTGTGACGTTGAGATATCATGGTCACATATAATCTCATGGCGATTAGCCTATGCATTTTTCTCTCTGTTTACCCCAACATCGCGGATCTGCCCCAAAACGAACACCCCAAAATTTTGGCCGGATATTAGGGTTATTGTGATGTTACTTATTTATAGCCTCAGATTCATATCTGCTTTATGTATTGCAGTGATACGATACAATACGATACGATACGATACGAGAGTTAGTTTAACGTGGGATGTATAACAGTGAATGTAAACAACAATCGAAGAGTCACTGGGCGTAGGCAAAACACGCTGCATCGCGCGGTTTCCTTGTAACAGCACGGCTCTTGTATTTCGAACTATATACGTTTAGCGATTCCACATTTGCCTGTAATAATGGTTACCAGGAATATGTTTCTGCACGTGGTTTACGTAGGCGGCTGAAAACGAACCGTCGGTTCCGGCACAAACATCCTTCCTCCACCGACGACTGCAGAAGGTTAGAGAGGAAGAGAGACTCAGAGAGGAGGCGGACAGGAAGAGACAGGCGGACATCAAGGCGGCCAGAGAGAAGGCTGATGAGATCACACTGAAGGAAAGCATCGCTAAGGTCAAGAGCTGGAAACAGCAACTGCGTGGCTCGTCGCCAACTGAGGACGAGGTCACTAACTCTATCTTCGGCAAGGACGAATGGCGCAAGAAGAAGAGCATCGTCAAAGGTAATTTGTCGACCATCAACAGCAGTGGCCGAATTATAGCATGATTTATAAGGGGGCCTAAATATGGCGAGCGATGGCGAGCCTAGAAAATTTTTTTCTGAGGCCCCCTCGAGGCCCCTAAAGTCACATTTCGGGGAGCAAAAAGCATCAACATCGGTGCTTAGAATGACATGTTGCAATCATGGATTGATGGGTGATTTCATGGGGGCATTTTACAGGCCCCTAGTACCCTCTCAAACCAGATGTTTTGTGGGGGCCGCCACGTCTTTCAGGGGTCCAGGCCCCCTCGGGCTCCCACGTAATTCGAACACTGATCAACATTACGCCAGTATCTCCGCCGGTTATACAGAAGCAGACGAAAATGTTTGCCGGCTTACCGGGTTTCCCGCCGGTCGATGACGATACGACGGAGCGTAGCATGTGTTGGCTGACTGTCGACAGCGAACCGAGTCGTCTCGCCCTACGATAACCTCAAACCGCCCATACGTCCCACTGAGCTGCATGATTACCACAACAAGAGCCATCAGCAGTAGCAACAGCGTAGGGTGATGCCGGGACAAAGGGATAAACATTTTCTAACTAAAATGTGTAGCTCACTCTGCACATTATAGCCCTATTTCAAAATATTCCAGTGGAACTCATACGCACTGGGCCTATCTGGGGGCCTTAGCATTAGGCTGTGACACTCCTGCCCCGTATGGTACCGATTAGATGTTGTGATTAGCGCAGATATTTTCGGGACAGCCGTGTCTAAATAATGACTGTCCTTAAGCGTCAAGTATCTTACTGTTGAAACATAATACGTAGTTATGTTACATTGGGATACTTAAATTCTAATGGCTGGAATGTCTGTAAAATAACGTGAAATTTGTTTCACATCGATATCTAGCAAATTCGAATAAAATAGTTATACCAAATGCCAACACGCGAGTGTTATAATGTGCAGTTACAGGAGGTTTGCACTCTCTGGGTGCATGCTTTTTTTGTTGCAAAGCGATATATCATATATCCTTACAGATTTGGGTGTATTTGCTGTATCCAGTCTGCTTTTCTGCTGTGTTCATTTGTTTTTATCATACCTCAACTAAGCGTGTTGGATGGATTGGGAGTCGTAATAGTAGTAGTGGTAGTAGTAAATTTACTTACTTACTTTACTTTCAGATAACATGACTGGATTCAACGGTGAGGTTTCGGCTTCGTCTGACGACGAGTCTGGAATAGCAAGAACTCAGTCCGTCGCTTCTCTTGAGGAGTCCGACTCATGGCCAAGGTCACGCCGAGGTCACGCGGAGGTCAGTGGGCGGAGCCAGCAGCCGGGTGGCGCCGTGTCGTCGTCGTTACCCGACCTAGTTACCAGCTCGGAGATTGGTCGACGTGCGGGGATGGCGGGGTCGTTCATCGGAGGCGTGCGAGACATCGACAGTCTGCTGGGTTTCGGCGAGACGGAGGACGAACTGGAACTGAAGTCTGACGAGGAGAACGAGAAGGACCAAAGCAGTAGTGAGACGAGAGACAGTGACGACAGGTCAGCCGACAGTGTTCGACGTACCAGATCACCACGCCCGGCTGCTCTACCTCACCCTGACGACGTCCTCGTCGGAAACGTGGACGACATCGACGACATACTCGGCACCGACCTGGTTCCCTCGCACCTTGGTTCTTCGACGCTTGCTGAGCGGACGACCGGCCAGCCTCCCACCTCTCCTGGGACGACGGACGGTGTTGGAGCCCCACTACCGTCTGTCGCTGCTCGAGAAGACGTCGGAGGACCCCTTCACGTCGTAATAGCGCCCCAGACGTCGGCAGATCTCAGCTCGTCGGACAGTCTGCTCGACACCCCTGTTCCGGACACTCCGGACGTGCCTCTGTCTCCGGTGCCGGCGTTCTTCACGGCGACAGGCAAGACGCAGTCGATGGACCAGCTCAACGTTTTGCCGCCTGCCGACACGGACATACACCATCGGGCCAAGTCCTCCGACAACCTGGATGACCTCGACTCTCTGCTGGGGACGCTGGGCGGTCCAGACAAGTCACGTGACGCAGATCAGGAGGAGGAAGAAGAAGAGAGTGATAGTGATAGTGACAGTGACAGTGACAGTGATAGTGATGAAAACAGTGACGAAAGTTCACTGTTGGAGATTTTCGGACGCGACAGCGGCCCAGCTCAGCCGCCGCAGACTGTCGTCACCTCCTCGCCTTCAACGCTCCCGGTTCTTACTGACACTTTGGTCGATCTCAACTTCCCTGCGTCGGCAGCGGCGTCGCGCGAGGCGACCCCGGCCGTCGAGAAGGCTCACCGGAGCGAGGCAGCCGTGGCGGCGGCGCTGGCCAAGCACGCCGAGGTCGGGCAGGTAACCATCGGTCAGCTGATCGACATCTGCCGGCGACAGAGACGCCGCAAGCCGCCGTGGATTGAAGACGAGGAAGATCGACGGTTTACTGGCTATGAAAGCGTCACGGAGGCACTGGAGGCGATGGACGTCGACGTCAAAAAGGTTATCTAATTGAACTTGTTTTGTACTTGTTGTTCGTGTGTGGCGTACTAAACGCATTAGAGATTTTTTATGAGAATCGGCTATATAAATTTACACTATACTTACTTACTTAATTAACTTGTTACTTATACATTGTCCTTTCTGTTTTTTTATTTTTATTTATACCTCTCTCAACCTTATTTGGTCATGTGAACCGCATGCATACGGAGCGATACTCATGTGTGCTTCTACATGGTCATACACATGGTCACCGCCCCAAGGGAAGACCAAGGAAGAAATGGATTGATAACATACGTAAATATTGTGCCGATATGGACATCTCACTATACGAGGCCACTTGCCTCATTTTGGAGTTCGGACAGGACATCATGGAGGAACACTGTTCAGCATATGGGCTGCCAACGCCATCGTCGCAACGGCAATAAGTCAAGTCAAGTCAAGTCAACCTTATTTGGGTGCATTTGCTGACAGGCAGACAAACGCTATCCTCATGACTGTCCTGATATATCCGCATTTTTTCTCGGACGGACGCTGATGACCAACTGTTTTCTCGTATTTTACACAATGCTACGCTTATTCTTAAGCCACTTTACCCCACACACTCAACATTCCTCTAATCTGAGAGACAGACGTCACAACTTTGTCTTAATAGAAAAGAAGAATCCACAACTTAATCACCGGCATTTTATTGTCAGACTGTTTTTGATGAATTGCGTTATGACATCTATTAAACGAATATTGTATATTGTATTGTATTAACCAACAAACGCAACCTGTTTAGTAGAAGTAGGCTAACGAGTGATATATTACAGCATGAACGACCGTGATGCTGGTTGCAGCTGGAAGACTGTGCGGTACAGCTGTATAAGAAGACTGCTGGCGACGCAGGTGCCGACCTAGCATCTTACCTGCAGACTGATGAGCCTAACGGGCATGACGTCACAGACAGGTGTGCTTCTATACCTGTCCTGTCACTCACAAATCAGTGATTAGCCATGTAGGCCTACTGTAAACTGTGTTTTATCGGCCGCAAACAAAACAATAGCAGAATCTGTGGACACTCGTGAATAAATGGCAGTTTAATTGAAAGAAGTATCGGCTTTCTTCCGCTGTGGTGCACCCTCTAAATTTTGACATTATCATTTATAGATGTAGATAGATACTTTAAACATACTACGGTAAAGCATGATATCACATCATTTTGCATAACTTAACTTCGCCAGTAGTTGTCATACTGTATATTGCAGTTCAAACCTACCATTACGACATGCTAACAGTCTTCCTATCAACGGTCAGTTTACCATTATTGCTACAATGTATGCGGTTGTTAAACGATTAACCCTTTAACGCCCACTGTTGCCATGTGGGTACAGCTATAAAGCATCCTGCAGGTGCCAGACCGGGTTAAGCCGTCATTTGTAATTTTTGACATCCGGGCACTCTGACGCTCAGGGCTGAGCGTAAGAGTGCCCGGA
>Ga0056114_1000717_pt1 | contig 12741 bp, 4 predicted proteins | sample WorMetHERISLAND1_FD_77005 | JGI IMG/M metagenome (GOLD analysis project Ga0056114, IMG submission 77005) | Marine gutless worms symbiont microbial communities from Max Planck institute for Marine Microbiology, Germany - Olavius loisae HERON... ...
CGCGAATTTTTACGCATTTTAAAACGGCCAACGAATTTTAAAATTTACGCATTTTTACGAATTTTAAAACAGCCAGAAAATTACAACATTTTGTACTTTATAAAACTCACATCAACGCATCAAGGTATACGTATAGGCCTACTTGTGTATTGTGCAAACAGCGACGATCTCGGACTCAAGTCTCACAGTTTAGTTTAGTAACCAACCCGAATTCCGAAGTTCGCAGATTAACTGTGCAGTCACTACTCACTACTCAGCGTCTCAGTCAACAAGAAGCCAAGCTGTCGCAAGGATAGCGGACCGTACTGCCAAAATTGTAGGGGTCACGTGACCTAGGCCACGCCCACTTTCAACGGAATTATTTGTGCGCCCGCTCGGCATTCCCCATACAAAGCTGCGTACCAAATTTGAAGTCTCTAGCCCAAGTAGCTTTCGAAATATTGCGCTCAAAGTGTATTGGGGTCACGAGTTTGACCTTTCAAGGTCACGTGACGTCATCAGTCACGTGACCATTCGATAGCCCATGTATCATTTCCTATTGTTGGTCCATTGGAACAAAGCCTCTATCTCTAACGGTTTCCGTGATATTCAACGTCAAATGTAGCGCAATGGTTGCCGTGACCTTGATACGACCTCTAAACAAAGGTCAAGGTCATTCATTTTGGTACCAATCGATTTCTCATATACGACTTCCTATAGGCTCTCAATAGTAACTTTTGCTCTAGAACGCACCATTTAGCCACAATACATAACGTCACACCAACAGACAGACAGACGACAGACAGACGCAACACTGTACCAATAGCGCGACCGTTAGTACGGACGGTCGGCTAAAAACTGTCAACAACAGCCGGATTGTAGGGCTATACTCGACGTTCTCTAAAATAGCCCAAAGCACTAGACCTATTACGCATTTTTACGAATTTTTACTTATTTTAAAAAATTGTTAAAATTCGCGAATTTTTACGCATTTTAAAACCGCCAGTTACGAATTCTCGAACTATGAACTAGGCTACTATTCAACATTTTGATAACTCACTGGGTTAGTTTGATGCATAATTATGTTTGATGTTTTTGTTAGATTTAATGTTTTTAGGCCTATCGGTGACAGGCACGCTCACTAAAAAGTAGCGCTGCCGTCGGAGCGGCCGTGTAGCCCTGCTGCTGACATTACTGCAGCCGAATCGGATTTAACGCGGCAAAAACTCGACAGATTGTTTGATTTAGCGCGCTGTCGTCAGATAGTTAATTGCTGGAGCGACACCTAGTGAACGATGCCTGAATCGTAAAACATCTGTCGCCTCGTTTAACTCACTCGAGCGCCCCGTCCCCCTCCCCGTCACGGTTAAAAATCGTCAGAACTCTCGACAGTTTTTTTACGACACTGCTGTCAACCAACAAAAGTCGAATGCCAACCTCCGGGACTCTGGTTTATAAATTAGACTCGTTTACTACAAAATCCAATATAACTCTACTACAAAACTGTAGTTTTTAAATGCTGCTGAATAGACCTACACTATCAAACTAATTTAAAAAAGTTCTATCGGATTTTTGATGCAATTAATTTTTCTGTAACTTGTAACTCTGAGGATATTAAATGGTAGAAAAACAGACGACTAAACAGTATACTTATATACGAAGATGTACCTAAGAAGCAGCATAAATGAGCATTATCTTGTTTCCTAATAACCATTATTGTTTATTCATTACGTTATGTGTGTAATACAAGTGGTAGGCTTAGGTCTATAGGCAAATACAGTGACTGACGAGAGGCTTTCGTATGTGAATTAAATTCGTTTTACCTGTAACTGTGTTTCAGATTGTACCCTCTCGTCACAATGAACTGCCGAATACTGTCTGAAGACATCGTTCTTGATGGCTACTTAATTCCCAAAGAGGTACAATTACGCAACTTATTCTACGTACCTTTTTTATTGAAGATATTTAATCACATTTACTGTGATAATTTGTGAAACAGAATCTTCTGGATTATAGTCACAATTGTGCAAATGTCTGATGTAAATTTGATATTTTTGGACAGAAATTGCAGCTTTCCACTTAAAACGCTGAAGTTGCTGAATTTGTTCTGTATTTTCGTAGCGTATTTTATAGTATATCTGTATTTTATTTTATTTTACTGACAGACTAAAAATTCTCGAATCCTGCTTAAAATACTACATACCTGCGAAAGAACTCGTGTTGAATTCCATCAAAATATACATTATGAAAGTACCGTGATATTTGCCGACGTTTAGTAAGAATATCTAAAGGCAAAGAGGGAATTAATTAACGGGTCAGTGAGAAGTATTGCAGCTGCTGGTTCAACGCGGTTACTATCTGCCTTCTTGCCCCTTTCGGCAGTCAATGCTGCTGATATACGAAGAGATAGATTCAGCTTTGAATCGAATCGAATCGAATCGCTGATATGTTTTTCGTCTCTGATGTACACGGTGGTATTTATTCTCTGTTCTGCTGTCCTGCATTTCCAGTGCATATCGATCAATCACAAATCTCTGTGACTGAGCGTCGGACACCCGGAGCGAGCGGGATGAGCGGTGCCTTGTCCCTTGGTCGCCGCCCGGCGGCCGCGGGCTCCCGTTCCGCTCCGCCTACTTCGCCACGGCATCAGTGGCGCCCTGCGGCTGAAACAGCAGCGATCACGCCAAACAGCGCCATACGTCAAGTTACCGTCGTGTCGGACCGTCGTTTCTCAATGCCAGACTGCCAATAAATATCACGATAGGGTTGGGTTGGCGACGACGCCTGGTTGTGCCACCGCGGGGCGTCCAAAAATAGCTTGCCGGGATCGCAGCGTCCAGACGGTTCAGCCAGTGCATCTACTGTCAGTTCCAACTGATTGCATGGAGGAGCTCGTTTTTCCCTTTCAGACATTTTTAAGTCACTGCGCAGAAGATATTTTATTGCTTCATCAGTCTCCCGACCGACTGCCATTCAAAGTAAGATGAAATGCCAAACAAATTAAAGGAACAGTTATTTACTAGTTGCGAGGTCGCAGTGTTTTCATGGAGCAACGGGGCGAATTTTCTGTACTTGGTTTCCATTTATTTTTGGTTACAAAAACACCACGGGTAGACGTAGTCGGAGAGGGTCACAAGAAAGTGAGTCTGTGAAGTATATGAGGGACAAAGCAGGAGGACTCAGGAGTAAAGTCTAGGATGGCTTTCTCAGCTGTATAGTTGTATTTTATATATTAATCTTTATTCACCACACAGTAGTAGAAACAGATAAATTGAAAATAAATTTAATTAAATTTTTGTAAGATGTTAGACATAACTACGAACAAGGAGTTATGTCTGATCCTCATAGAGCTAACAAGAAATATTTTAGATTGTGACGAATCTAACTATACTTCTCGAGCATTATTGTCGCCCATATTCCTGCAAACTAGCTGCTCTCTATTTCATGAAAATGGATCGGATAACCCATTCCAGAGACACATTCATTCGAAATTTTCACAGATGGCCTATGTGTCGTGGTTGTTTGGAAGACGTTGTTCGTGCTGAATCACTACGCGTCAGCACACGACAATGAAGTGTTCGCAGAAGCAGAGAGGTTCATCCCGGAGCGCTGGATGCGTGCAGACAACAGCGTCGACACGGACGCGACGACCAACGTTACTGACGACATGAGACAACGCTCGGCCTTCAGCTGTCTTCCGTTCGGCTTCGGCAACCGTAGCTGTCTCGGTCAGTTGACACTTACGTCTTATATTGTTTTCCTGTTATCAACGGGCCCACTGATTCGGCGTGAGCGAACTTCGTTTCTGTTGAGCAGATTCGTATCGTTCTAGACTATTCTACGGGTACCGTCGTAATTGTTCTTAGGCCGGTCAGGCGTTTCGCACAATACAATACTTCAATAGAGCCACAAGAGATCCGTTGAAAACGAAATTATCCTCTTCCCTGAATTTTAGTGAGCACGACGTTTGAGTTCACTTCACGTTCACCAACTTAACGACCAAATCTTGCCAGAAGCTCGAAGTGTAGCTGTTTAAAAGCTGTTTTCGGCAAGTTGCGTTGTTAGCGGTGACTTCATTGTTAGACGCCCATCTATCGATAACTCTCATAGATGCATACCAACAGCGGCGTCTACACCATACAAACCATGGAGCAAATGCTCCACGGAAAAAGTAAGGGGGGAAGGTTTTTGCAGCCTTTTTCAGGAAATTAAGGGGGAAGCTAAGATAAGTTTATTAATTGTAGCATTAATTTCCTCTGCAAAATAATTATCATCTTATATATTGCAAGTGGCTAACGTAAAGATATTTAATTTGCAGAGGAAATTAACGCATTTCCCCGCCCCCCAAGTTTCTGCAAATCCCCCTAATTTGGTAATGCACTGACAAAATACTGTTTCCTATAGCACTGTCAAAATAATATTTATTGCACCGTTACGAAGAACAGTTTAGAAAAAAAGTCTGCCATACGAACATTATCTTTGACTTTATAAAGCAATAATCATCAGTCGCCACTGTTCATTTCCTGAAACTCAGCGTTGTCAAATCGGCCTATAGTTTCAAAATATGCCTATTTTCAAACTTTCTGCCTATAGGCCTAATGGTGAACTTTATCCTCTGTGACTGTTGCAGGCAGAAGAGCGGCCATGTTGGAGCTGACAGTCGCTGTTGCTAAGGTAATTCAGTTATTCCATTTTTACGCAGCACTTTGGATCTACTCGAAACCAGAAAGCCGTAGAAACTTCAAATTTGGTGCGAGACAAGACTCTGCATACGAGTAACTATGGAGCAAATTTGGGATCAAAAGGCCAAAGGAACGAAAATGTGAAAATTGTAGTTCGAGAATATCTTCTTGAAAGGTGGATCAATTTACATCAAACTATAACAAACTAACACCAAAATGATTGTCAGCCCATTCTACGCATTTATTCCAATACATTTCACCAGCGGAAACGCGTATTTTTGCAATATTTGTCTGTTTTGTTATCTTTTTTTGTGAAAGACTCATACAAAAAGCACAGAATTGAAACTTTGAATAAGATGCACTGAAAAAGGAATGAAAGGAATGAAGTTTCTTTGTCCTTGCCCGATGATGTACCAAGATTAGATAAAAAGTTTGATGTATTATTATTATTATTTTTACTACTACTATTTAGTAGTACCCTATAAGGTAGAAGGTCAAAGTTATCCGCTGTCAGACATTGTGAGAACCAGGAGACTAAAATTCGCTGTACATATGCCAGAAGAAAGGCCAGCAAGCACTGCCAGAACTGGGTTCCTGAGGGCGGCAAATGGAGTGAGGGAAGTCATCAGTGACGTGGTGAGCAACATTCAGATAGGACCTTGAAACAACGAAACTTACCCGGAAACAGCTGAGGGAGTTGCTATTGACCGCCCATGGTGGAGAAAACTCGTCGCCCAATGTCCTAACAGGGACGGGAGGAACTAAGGTGAAAAGTAAGGCAGTTGATCAGGGATGCAAACGCCTGGTAGGCCTATAGTGGAAAAATTACAGAGCGACAGAAAAATTCTGGAATTAAAGAAACAAAAAAACTAAAAGGACCACACGTCTCACACAATTAAAACTTCAAATATCCTGACGTCTTTTGTCTCTGTGGCCAGTGATCTAGCGCAGTGCTAATGTTGTTCATAGTAACACGGTGTCTGCATTAGTGCCAGTTGAATGTGCTCATCTCACTGTTGTGGTATTTTGATGTTGGTCGACTGTGACTGATGATGAATCCACGTATTTCATAGTTTAAGTACATTGTGAGGTACCGCTGCTGTCGATCCTTTCTTTTGCCTTTAACCGGTCTGTGGGTCTGCGAGTCTGTGACTTCCCAGCCGTATGGCCCTTACTGATTGATGAGAGAGGTATAGGCATTAGATATGAATTGACGAGAATCGTTAGCGACAAGAACCTACTGACTGCTGGATCGCCAGCTCACATTGTTGATGGAATCTACTAAAACACCAGGTTAAGTGATCGTGATCTGAAGGAAGGCTCCTGTGGTCGCAGCTATACTGATAAGCCTTACGTTGCTGCATTGTAATATACCAGAAGAAACTCTTCTGTTTAGAACTCGAGAAGGTAGATAGGTACTGCGGGTGAAATATGTTTGTGGGTAAGGTAAAGGTAGGTTGTAATAAAACTAGTTGTGGTCAGTCAGTCTGTCGTTTATGTTGCGTGCATATCTCACGTGTGCAGCATGCCATGCCGTCGAGTGTTCGGCCGCACATTAAACTCGTGAATGAATTACTAAGAACCACGGTTAACTGCTCCCCGCCCATTGCATCTATCTGTCTATGATATCTAATAATCGGTCCATCATTCGTCAGTCCGTTATATAGTACATAGGGCTTGGGCTTGGCATTTGAACACCATGTTTCACGGGCGCTAAGAAAGCTGGCGGACGGATGGTAAGCTTAGCCTATCACACGTGACCGAAAATAATTTATAATGAAAAACTAAAACGCAAAAGCCGATAAGTCCGGCCGAATCCAATTCCGTGAAAGACGGTCCTGAGGGAACCAGCAGAACATGTGTATTTGTATCGGTGAATTACGGACAAAATATCATTGAAACTTGTGAACAGAAATTCTGTGATTCATTGCTACCGTTTACTTGTTTCTGTCGGTACAGATGGTGCAGAACTTCAAGCTGGAGCCGTACGCGGGCGTTGAGCTGCAGCCGACCCTGAGAACCGTCTTGTCAGCTGGAAAACAACTCCCAGTTCGCTTCGTAGACAGGAACTAGTTCGGGCGTGTTCTTGGACTTTGAAGTCCAGCACCGACTTGCCCTTGCAAGCCATCATTTCGGCCGTCGTCTCTGCGTAGTTCAGACTGCCTCGAAGTATTGCTGAACAGCTTTACAACGCCGTCGTGATAGGCTGTGTCTAGTTCAGTGGTCTGCGCGTATGCGGCGCCTCTCAGAAGAAACAAGTGTACTTGCTGGCATGAAAGAACAGAAAGATGAACTTTCGTTGACCTTTGGAATCGAGATGTTAGCAAGACTAAGTGAGCAGCGTTCTGCCCACAGGGCCCACTACGTCACGTCACGTCACAGATACGTCGTTTTTACCTAACTGTCAGTTCAACGCCTGGCAGAAGGAGGGGCAGACAGGTGTATCAACAAAGAAATCTATAGCTGCAGTTAGTAAAAATAGGCCTATCCCAGTGCATTTGACTGTTATTTACAGTGCATAACAGCTGAAAATAACTTAACTTTTAGGGACTTACGGTATGATGCAGTACGCCGCCACGCGGGATATTTTTTTACATTTTTCACAGAAAAAGAACAAAATAGGCCTACGGTAGCAGTATTAATTACCGGCAGGTTTTATACGAAATTGAATGTTTTTACGTCACATGGAAGCAATTTCATGCTAAGCTGCTGCAAAGATAGCTAGGATGAGTTCTTCTAGATGAAACGGCTGATAAGCAGTAGCAGTTGGCCTGGTCTTGACGCAGCTGTAGGCCCACGGCAACCAAGCTTTCATTCATGTAGACTCGCGCCATACTGTGTGCCGTTGACATCAGCTGTTGACAAAATAATATTATAATGTTTCATACGTTAACTAGTCCGACATTGCGTGTTGAATATTTTGCAGTTCCCCGTGTGCATGTTTGATTCTGTAAATAGCTCGCCTAATACTCTAATCACTCGAACATCGAACGTTTGCGAGTTCGCTATTAAGACTTTACGTCGTTACTTAATGGGTAAACTGTTCAATACATGAATTCTAGTCCCTTGTTCGCTGACTGCAAGGGAAATTTGTCTTAACTCGTTCTTTATCACATCTTGTTACATCGATTTGCATATTTTACTTTCGCATTCGTGTATTTACTGCAGAGCTGTTGCTGTTTTTCGTTCGCATTATCATTCATGTTTTATCAATCACTTGGGCTACATTCAGCCATTCGGTTTGTGGTGTTTCGTCGTTCAGTTCTTGTTAGAACTTAGAACTTATAGATTTCTGACGTGGAATATTATTTAACCCTTTGACGCCCACTGTTGCCATATTGGTACAGCTATAAAGCATCCTGTGCTTAGACCGTCATTCGTAATTTTTGACATCCGTGCACGTACTCTGATGCTCAACCTTTAGCGTCAGAGTGTCCGGAAGTCAAAAATTACGAATGACGGCTTAACCCGGTCTGACACGGGATGCTTTATAGCTGTACCCATATGGTAACAGTAGGCGTCAAAGGGTTAAAGACTGCTAACTGTAATGTAGTAATTTTACTGCGTGATTATTGTTAGCAATTTGCAGTAGCGATGACGGACTCAGGGCCATACTGATACGGAGGCCGAAATTTTGGTTTCACTTCTACCTCAAATTGTCAACAGTCGTTGAAGTTAACTAAGCAGTGTATTATGTATTATTATGCCTTAAACTCACAGTGCGTTCAATGAAAGTATGTGTTTTACCACCATATTACCGACAGCATTTCCTGTCAAACTGTTAACTTGGTTATTGCTTATTACGATAACGTAACGTGTGATGAAAAATTAACGCTATAACTAAGTACTCTGATAAGCAAGCTTTTTGCGTTGCCCTTATTATGTTGGCCTTGGCCTCATTCTCGGTTTCATGGTCCTAGTCTAGTAGTCTCGGCCTCAGGCTCATTCTTGTGGCCCAGTCCTTAACCCTTTGACGCCCAGTGGTGCCACATGGTACAGCTATAAAGCATCCTATGCCAGGCCGGGTTAAGCCATCATTTGTAATTTTTGACATCCGGGCACTCTGACGCTCAGGACTGAGCGCTGACGCTCAGGACTGAGCGTCAGAGTGCCCGGATGTCAAAAATTACAAATGATGGTTTAACCCGGCCTGGCATAGGATAGATGCTTTATAGCTGTACCCATGTGGCACCACTGGGCGTCAAAGGGTTAATAAACCTCGTTAAACGTCACTGATTAACAGTAGTATAGTTATTGTTCTAGATACTGAGTTGTGTGCAACAATGTTTATCGATTTAATATGCGTATGTTGTGGATAAAAGTTGAACATTTGGTATATGTACACGCTGGCAGCGACTTACCGTGTAGTGATTAGTACATGCAGTGTATGGTCATCGGCAGACATGAATAAGTTCATCCTCCTTGTCAACTGAAGTTAATGACTGAATCAACATTGTGCCAAATTACTGGATAACGTTGTAGCCTACACCGATGAACGATGGATGGTACAGCCACATGAGTCTATACAAACTGTATTGTTTAGGGCCAACGTGGTCAGTACAATCATTAGGCCTATATTTACTATGTATTGTTTCGTTCTTGATCCGTGTGGTCGCATCTGTATATCATATACAGCAGTTAACCTGTGTACATTGCTTTCAACAGGCATTTTTTGTGATAACGCAGCTTGACTCTGTGCAAGGAGAGTTGTACCGCCACCAGGCAGCATTAGCGTTAGTTGTACATAAAATTTGTCGTCACTGCTTGACAATTGTATGATCGGTTATTATTGGTTATTAATGTCGCATGCGATAATAAAATATATAATAATAAGATAATGTTCAAAGAACACGGAGTCGTGTCTAACACTCTTTAAGATATTGGCATCCAAATATATCTGGACCACGACCTTGACCTTTCAGGGTCACGTGACGTCATAGGTCATGTGACCATTCGAATCGCCATGTGTCATTTCCTACCGGTGTCCCATTGGAACCGAGCCTCTATATCTCTTACCGTTTTCGAGATATTCCACCTCCAAAACCCGGCGCGCGCGCACACACACACCGCAAGTGATTTTATATTCTCCAGTGTAATGTAGGCCTAGTACATTGCACAGACAATAACAATAATAGGTGTGACATCTGCTCACAGTGGCGACTGGCTACATGCCTTGGGCCTACCATAGTTGTGAGCTGGCTGGAATTTCTGTTTAATATCTGACAGAGACATTTGACTTCTTTTTAATTCACGACTCCTATTTCGGTTACAGTATTATTGTAAGATTCTGTCTGCTGTTTCCAAAAACATTTCCTGTGCAAACAGCTGTAAATTATCAGTTGATTGTCAGCTGTCGCCCGCTGTCGACATCTTGGCTAACTCAACGATGATCAATTGTGTTTCGCTGTCAACGCTGTCACTGGCTGGCCGGACCTATAAAAAACTAAACTGAAGAAGACGATCGTTTTTTTCAAGAGAAAAAAATGTTGTCAGTCTGTGTGCACAAAAAGTACCAGTAGATACATTGAACTGAATTTAATAACATTGACCAATATATCATACGCAAGCACTACCATTGATAGTGCGTCTATGCTGCTTTTTGAAGAAATAAAGGTTGTCTGCATGGTTCAACTAAAGTCTGAGTCGAATAATCCAAAGTTCTCTCTGCAGCATTTTTGCTTGCGTTTGACAAGAGCTGAAATGAATATACTTCAAAACTCTTGTGAGAATGATTCTGCAAAAATATGACAGTGTATATACACGTGGATAAATTTTTTTACACTGTCCAAGTTTCTGTGTGGTCACAACGGCATTCATATATCTAGCGGTAGATCTAATATATCGAAACAGAACAGTAGTTGGAGTGAGACGTAGTTAAGTATATAATTCTATCGACTATAGTGCGATGACCAATGACCAATGACCTTAAACGACCTTAGGGCCACTTCGGCTATTTCAAGTTTCTCGGAAAATAGGCTATGTATAGGCCACCTGTATCAGTTAGGATGTGTCTGCTGAGAAAAATAAAATCGCATAAGGCCATTATGAGCCAAATGTTACGTATCGCGCTCGGCTTTTGTAACCACAATCCGCCTGTCGTCTATTTGTGTATTTATGTAAAAATGTTTTAACACCAATTAAACTATAGAAAACGGCAAAAATTCGCTTATCGTATTTTCGCAGGTAAAATTTCCTGTCATATGTCATCAACATCAGACATAGTATATATAACGTTCGTGCATTGTGGCTAAAGGTCGAAACCTACGCGCAATGTTTGCAGCATCTACCGTAGTATTTTTTTGTAACGAAGGGATGAAATTTATAGAGATTCTGGATCATGCAATAACTGCAAGTTAGATGGTCGTAACGCTCGGCTTTCTCAGTAACAGCTAAGCCTCTTGTTTTACTGCAAATAGAATACAAATAAAAACATCAAATAAACGATGAAAATTTAGTAAAAATGAAATACAGTAACATCATGTTAGAACAAACTGGTCAGATGCAAACTGATGGTTTTGTTATTCTGTTCACTAGAAAGGACGTCATATCCCGGAGAAGAGCTCCATACACCGTGTCCCAAAAAAAACATCGTGACTACATTTTCTACAATAACTTTAACAAATTAGGCTGACTACATACAGCTCTTCTGAACGCTAGACGACTGTCGGTGTTGTCGAACAGACTGTTCCATGCGTCCGGACACTGACAGCATCCAGACTGACAGACAACGCACGTTTGCCGCACTGAATTGGCGTCGGTCGCACAGCAGCGGCTCTGGTTGTCGATGATATAAGCTGACGTCGGTGTGGCTCTGTTGTACTGAGCGTCATTAGGCACGGCCCTCTAGATTAGTATCAGGTCGGCAAGGTACGATGGACAGCGACTGTAAAAATTACTGCTGCATTCGACTGACCGCTGATCACGGTTGAGCACTAACAACACAGTAACCCAGTGCTGGAATTGTCCTAAAACTGGGGGTCGGATGTCGAAATGTTTGAAATTTTGCCAAGGGATTGAAATTTAAAGCCGATTTTCACTCAAATATGAGCGTCTGTCGACATGAACTGGGGGTTGAACCCCAACCTCCCGGGCAATTCCAACCCTGCAGCAACCGTGTTTTGTAGGCCTACCCGCTGCAGCGTTGCCAGTGTACATGCAGGCAGCCCGGCAAGTACGGAACGTTGCAATAGTCAAGGCGAATGATGACGATCGATTGACATCAAGAGTTGTGCCGTGACTGATTCTGCTGAGATGGTAAAAGCAGACTGGTGACCTCGCTGATGTGTCGCTTGAGCGAATTTCACTGTCTAACAAGACGCCAAGATCTTGAACAACATCAGTACACTGACTGAACGACTGACGAATGTTTATTCAAGGAACGGCATTCATCAGGCGCAGTTTGGTCAGGATTATGACGTGAACCGAACAGAATGAACTGGGTCTTGGCAGGATTGAGCTGTAGTCGAAAAGAAGCATAGTCTCTATACGAATTCGCGAGGTCAGCAACACAGAATGAGAACGAGTCGGGAGGGACGGAACTGCTGACAGTGATCGTAGGACTAAGTGACATCTGCAAATAGATGATACTGGACAGTGTGTGAGGAGAAACGGAGGTAGTACCCTCAGTATAGTTGATGAACAGCGTTGTACCAAGACCGGAGCCCCGGGGAATGCCGGATGTGAGTGGAAGAGGAGTTTGACTAGACCTGGTGGTAAACACTTGTGTTTAGTCTGTCAGGTAAGAACGGAACCATGCCATATTAGCGGCGTAATTCCAAGCATCAATGAAGATGCATCGCGTCGCATCTTGGAAACAAGCATTCAAGATAAAGGTCAAAGGATAATGATATTGTTGGTTTTTAGCCGACCGTACTAACGGTCGCGCTTTTGCTACACTGTTGCGTCTGACGTCTGTCGTCGTCTGTGGCGTTATGCACTGTGGCTAAACGGTGCGTCCTAGAGCAAAAGTTACTATTGACAGCCTATAGGAAGTCGTTTATGAGAAATCGATTGGTACCAAAATAAATGACCTTGACCTTTGTTTAGAGGTCGTATCAAGGTCACGTCAACCAGTGCGTTA
>Ga0056114_1000718_pt1 | contig 12739 bp, 9 predicted proteins | sample WorMetHERISLAND1_FD_77005 | JGI IMG/M metagenome (GOLD analysis project Ga0056114, IMG submission 77005) | Marine gutless worms symbiont microbial communities from Max Planck institute for Marine Microbiology, Germany - Olavius loisae HERON... ...
CGCGATTTTTGACAACTGTCGACTTTGATCACAAATATCTCCGGAACGGATCGACATATCGAAAATCGGAAAAGTACTTGATCAACTGCATTTATCCCCTATCGGGTGAAAAAAATTTGGTGAACTTTGGTCCACTAACAACAACGTTATAGACGCGCATGTTGATCCACCCAAGTGGACTTTTTCGGAAGACTATATTTCGGCCCCTAGGGGGCGCTGGCCCCTCAAATTTACACGCGCTAGACACTGGCCAAAGCTTGCTAGCGCACACCACAAACTGGGTCGGGGTTCCCCCAAAAATTTTAAGGGTGAACGTTTGAAATTGGGCTTAAAATTCCGCATATGCGCGCCTATAACTTTGGCAGTAGTGGGCATAACCTCACGAAATTTTACCAGGGGATGTGGCTGATAGCCGGGATGATAACGTCGCCACTAGTTTTGCAAGGGTGCCCCCTACTAAATTTCGCTGGGTAAAAAACTTCCAAAATTCAGCGCTATTTGTAACAACTTTCGAATTTGATTGCAAATATATCCGGAACGGATCAACATATCGAAAATCGGATAAGTATTTGATCAATAACGTTTCATCCCCTATTGGGTGAAAAAATTTGGTGAACTTTGGTCCACTAACAAAAACGTTATAGGCGCGCATGTTGACCCATCCAACTGGACTTTTTTCGCTAGACTGTATTTTGGCCCCTAGGGGGCGCTGGCCTTTCAATTTTTTACACGTCCTACTAGCCCCATAAATTGTATTTCCAGTCGCACTTGGGGCGCCGGGCGGCCTCAAGTTGGGCTCTGCCCCATATTTCTAGTATTAAGTTTATTGCGCAATACGACACAATACGATATGGAATATTTAATATGCAATGAGATAAGCATGAGACTTCAAATGCTCGTAACTTGTAAATGTAGTTCAATAGGCAACATTACGCAACTTTGCCGAGATCTGACCACAAGGAGGAGAGGCTTCCAGTAGCTAAAGTGACCTTCGCAGGTCATTCACGGTCATCTGAAAGTATATCATTTGATAGACCACATACGCTTCATGTTAGTCATTCATTGTCGTTTTATGAAAAATAACACGAAGCTTTATTCACCATAATACACGGTAGCAATTTAAACAGATAAAAAATACAAACAGAAAAACTTATACTTAACTAAGCTTAACTAAATACATTGTTATCATGTACGGCAAACAACTGAACACAATAAGTTCTCGGATTTTTGATAATTGTTAAGGAATTTTTGTTTTGGTTTTGTAATCATATCCGAAATTGCATCAAAGTGGAAATGAACCCGACAGTCATTTATCACATCCTTAGACCTTGTATTAAAAATTTTAACAAAGCAACTGTTAACAATACCGTGATCGCCAGAACCGATCAACGCGCCGTTTTTCATTGTTGCAGACTGCGAACTAACTGACAAGCAGAAAAACTTATACTTAACTAATCTTAACTAAATAAATAATTGTTATCATGAAGGGCAAACAACTGAACACAATAAATTCTCGGATTTTTGATATTAGTTAAGGAATTTTTGTTTTGGTTTTTTGCAATTATATCCGAAATTGCATCAAAGTGAAAATGAACCCGACAACCATTATCACACCCTTAGACCTTGTATTAAAAATTTTAACAAAGCAACTGTTAACAATACCGTGATCGCCAGAACCGATCAACGCGGTGTTTTTCATTGTTGCAGACTACGAACTAACTGACAGGCAAGAAACTGACCTCGATCGTCGTCGGCGTTGGCAAGGTATTCGGACGTGAGAAGTTGTTGGACGAGGGTCGTCTTTCCGACTCCGTGACTGCCCATCACCATCACCTTGTACACCACGACGTTCTCTTCCTCGTCTTCTTCTTCGTCTTCGTTGGTGAAGTCCGCTTCGACGTTCGTCGAATGACTTCCGGTGTCGTCCAGAGCGTCGTCGTCGCGCGCCGGTGGCTGGTCGGCGGCGTCGGCGCTGGTCAGGCGGTCCACTGACGATCGTCGTAAGTTGTTCTGGCCGACAGTGAGCTCGACGCGGTAAGCGACACCGCGGTCCTGCTGTTGGTGGACGACTGCCGGTCGACGCTCGTTGCCGCGCAGCGACGTCCTCCGACCCAGATCGCTGCCGCCACCGTCGCCTGCCGACGACGGACGAATGATGAACGAGTGCCGCCTCGAGTGCGACACGCCGATGCTGACCACTTCCGGTTGCGGCCGAGAACCGGGACCGGAAGTGGAAGGTAGGCACGTGACCGACCGTCGACGAACGCTGGACGGCTGCGACGGCGCCTGCAGCCTGCCGCCGGCCAGATCATAGTCGTTAGTTGGCGTGATGAGTATCTGACTTCCACGACGACCCAATCCGCCGCCACAGATCTTGATGGAGTCCCCGCGGTTGACAACGCTGCCGCCTTTCTTCGTCGTGAAGCTACGGACTCGGTAGATTCGACAGGATGTGCGTGGAACGTCGTCGTCGTCGTCGTTGTCCTCGGCGCCTTCTTCGTCTCCCAGTGACGCCGGGTTCAACAGTTCCTTCTTGCTGCTCGACGCTCGCCTTGTCTGGATCTCGCCGTCGACAGTGCCAGTTCCAGCCGGAGAACGTCGACGTCCGTGATGATGTTGATGATGGTTGCTGTCCAGTCCGTCGGCGACGTCGGTGGACGACCGCGCTCGACGCGCCGGCATCGTCTTGGTTCGATGAAGGTCCTTCGTGTCGTCGACGCTTTGGTCTTCTTTCCACAGCTCCGAACGCTGATGTCTCTCAGCGAACCCGAGTGTCGGCGAACCTTCGGTTGGACTCGGCGGCTCGACGGCCACAGTGACCTGGGTATTGAGACGACGTCGGGTGTTGCCTTCCCTACCTGCACCACATTATTTCGTTTCTTTTTCACTTATTATGTATTTATTTATTCATTCGTATTTATTATTCAATAATTTTACTCCACAGCCTGCTATTTTCCTCTACAGTCTGTCCTTAAGACTGTCTTTCACGGAACTGGACTCGGTTTTATGCTGACCTTCCTATGGGGCTGCATTAAGTGTTACACCCCGTTTGTCTGTATGTCTGTCTGTCTTCGGTACAGTCTCAGTACCGTCTGTCCTTCCCGTGCCTCAGATTACTATCGAGATTATTATATCGCAATTGGAAAGCCGTAGAAACTTCTAATTTAGTGAAAATATAGCGCTCGACAAGAGTAACTAGTGAAACAAACTGCACGTCTACAGGTCAAAGGTCAAGGTCTCTGGGAATGAAAATGTAAAGATCGTTTTTCGCGCATATCTTGGTTAAAAGTGGATTTATTTTCATTAAACTAGGACCAAAATGGTGTCACTCAAGTCGAATCAGATCGTTTTTGTCATGATTTGTTTTCTATCGTTCGTTCAACTGTGTACTGTATATATCCAGTCCGAGCAGATGGAAACAGCGCGTCAGTTTCTTTGTTGCATGACTAATTATAATTGTTTGTTTTATTTTTGGCAACGTGCTCAACTATAAAGGCCGCAACACACACAGGCGAACTAGTTGGAAACTATAGCTGGAAACCCGGGTTGCGAACTAGTTTCCAACTAGTTTCCAACTAGTTCGCTTGTGTGGGTTGCGGCCTGAACTGAAATAAACGATTGACCGACTAACTGCTTTACTGAACGACTGTTTGATCGATAGATTGATTGACTGACTGGTTTTTTTTATAGTTCACCTGTATTTGACGACCCATAGGGGGGGGGGTGATCCCGTTGAACTTCGGGGAACATGGTTTAGTTCTAAAAACTGGAATGATGGGGAATTTTGATGATGCGTTTAGCCGTTTTGACAGAACGCCGAAGTGTGATCGATAGAGGTCACACTCAAGCGGTGTTCACACTGCGCACGACATCGGACGACACAACGACACCGGACGATGTCGTACTCTGTCGTGCGCAGTGTGAACCGCTTTAAGGCGACGACAAAATCCACGATATACATGTCATCGCGCGGTGAAAAGACATTAACATTACAACCATCTTGACGACGCAGTAATTTTACATTGTCGCCAAACGGCAGTTTAAAGTCGCAGTTAGTTAGTGGCTAATTGTTTGGCATCTCAGCCTGTAAATTCTATGTTTCTATGCATCCGAACTCTTTCGGATCACTTACTATTATTTATACCGGCCGTTTGAATAGGATTCCGACTTTTGGAGTCTGTTAGCAGAAAAACGTAAAACGTACAAGAAATATTTTAGATTGTGACCAATCTAATTACTACTCGCGCATTATTCTCTCCCATATTCCTGCAAAGCTGCTCTCATGATAATGGATCAGATGACGCATTCCTGAGATAGGCCTATATTCATTCGAAATTTTCCAAGAAGTCGTGTGGCCGCCTCTTGGATTTGGTTCAACCGGAAGTAAATCCACACGATCCGCCAACTCCGAAAACTCTACATTAGTACCAAACGTGTGGATAGAGCATTATTCGCTATTCTCAAATTGTCCCAGTTAATAGCTGCTATTTTATTTCCTGCTTCGAGACAGTAACTACCGGTTGCGGAGATATGGCCATTTGAAATTTTTTCGAAATGAGAGGTCGGTCGTCGGTCGGTCGTCAATATACATACCTACATTGATCTCATATACTCCTCTTCGCTACGTTCCTAACGTAGCGAAGGGAACGTAGCGAAGAGGAATAAAAATAGCAACAGTTGTAATCACACGCAATGAAACACTAGCAAGCGACGACGATACTTACTTCGCTGCGAACCGGAAGTGACGTCATGACCCGACTTGTCGGTGATGACGTCACGTCGTTGGTCGGTGTCGTTGTCCCGTAGGCCGTACGCGCGTGCACGAAACAGCTCGAATTCGTCGATCATAGCGGCCTCGGTCCTGTCGGGTGATTAGTTGCAGCGGCGATCAAAAACACTGGACAACTCGCACTTGTTTCTGCGATGTCACGTGACGTATACTCACGTGACACAAGAACAGAAGATCGTTCTGACGCTCGGCAGTTCGGATTCGTACCTCTTTCAACGTATTTCTTACTGCCCAACACCTTAACTCGACTCAAACTTTCAAACCGGATGTTGATTTTTTAGTATCTATACGGTGTCGGCTGGTAAAAGACTTAAAGTTTATCCTAACCCGCAAATTCTGCTCTGTCACGAGAATATTTCAGCCTTTATGTGTTCGTGCTGATGTCGACACGTAACGGTGTGCCGTCTGAATGTCCGTAGCACCTGTCTCTACAAATGTTATACAATATCTACGTCGTCGCGACATCGATCAAAACTGATGTGCTCGACAGCAGCGCCGTTCAGCACTGATCCGTCAGCTCCGGTCGATACTAGTGCGCTCGCCGGATGCACGACGGCCCGATTTAGCGGCAGAGCAGACGAACAGTCTTCACGCTGCACGAACAGACGGTACAAGACGGCGATACATGTTGCAGCGATCGTTTCAGCGACTGTTGCTGAATGGCTGGCTGCAGTTGGACGCATGCGGGAATATGACTTTTAATGTTTAATGTTCCCGTTCCCTACCAATTGGGGCACGGCAGCAGTGTATCGTCTATGCTGCTGTAACTATAGCGAAATAGAACACCCCCCCCCCGTGTGAATGTCATAACAATGGGAATAGCCATGTGGCTCATAATGGGAATGGGAATGGGAATAGACCAGAGGGATTGGGAATAATGGTGTCAGGAAAACAGGGAACAGGAATAAAGTGTTGTCACGGGAATTGGTGGAAATGAATGAAGTAATCCATGAAGTCATTCCAATTCCAATTACCACCCATTCCAAGGGTTGGAACTGTCGGGGAGTTGGGGTTGAACCCCCCCCCAGTTCATGTCTACAGACACCCATTTTCGAGTGAAAATCGGCTTTAAATTTCAATCTCTGGGCAAAATTTCAAACATTTCGGCAGCTGACCCCCAGTTCTTTTAGGTCAATTCCAACACTGCCCATTCTCGTGACAACACTTTATTCCCGTTCCCATTTTTCCTGACACCATTATTCCCATTCCTTCTGGCTTATTCCCATTCCTATGCCCGTTATAAGCCACATGGCTATTCCCATTGCTATGGCATTCACACAGGGGGATGTTCTATTTTGCTATAGTTACGACACTGCTGCCGTGCTCCAATTTTATGATATTTTATTACCAGTTATGTAACCTTTATACGAAAGACAGCTGCACTCCATTCACGAGTTGGTACAGTGTCGGTCGTATGCAACCTGGGCAACAGACAAGGAGAGGCGCAGCAGCGATTTCATCGTTTATTAATCGTGGACCAGCGATCACTGATAGACGGACAATGATCAGTTGCCCGCGGCGCCGTTCAGTCCGAAAATGTACGACCGACGACGTCGGGAAAATGGCGCTGTCGCCAGACACGTGTGTCGCGAGTTTCGGGCGGCATTGTGCAGCGCTTGATCATTTATTTATCGCCCGCCGACGAGATACAATTTGTCCGTGTAATATGCGCTTCATCGGCCCGTCCGAATCCGCTGTCGCACCACTGCCCGCAGCCTCGCCTTCCGTTATCTGTTTTCTCAGTTCTGGGAACTGTCTGCTGTTCTCTTTCTTCTCCCCGAATGACCCCGAAAAGATCAGATACTGCGGAATCAGAAAATTAGGGACCGTAAAGTACATACTATATGGACCACCGCCGGAAGAAGCTAATTTTGTCCTCTCGCGATCATTATGTCGCACTGATGCAGACCTAGCGTTCACAGCAGTATACTGTACATTGAATACGTTCCAGACTATGTTGAAACGCACTTATATCGACGACCCATCGAGTTGGCCGCGGCCTTAAACCTCCGTTGGTAGGCGTTGTCACCGTGCAAAGGTCACTGTTCACGCATGCGCTGTAGCGACGCTGTGAGTTGCCGTTAGTTGTTGTGGCGTAAAATCGTGGAAATCACGGAATTATTTGCGTTATTTTGTCATTTTTAACTTGTTTGCCGAACTAATAAAGACATTTTGTATTTCGTTGAGTAAATTGCGTGGTCGTTTATTTACAATTTTCACGGTATATATCGTGTCCGTATTTCTAGCATGTTTCTACAATGGATGTGCTTGCGATCGATTTTTGGCGTGGTCGTGTCCACTGAAGAGTGCGGTCTATAGCACTCCAGATAGCCAGTGTCTGGAGTGTTATATATACCGTTTATCAATTCTAGACACAATGCAAAAGATAGGAGTCTGGGAGGGGTCGCGATATGGAATGTAAATGTAAATGTTTGCCTATTCTCCTCTATGGCATAGAGGAGAATAGGCAAACATTTACATTGCCCATTATATGTAAAAAAAAATACAAAGCCTTTGAACTATATTGTTTCTAACAGACGCAAACCATTTAGTCTGTTCAGGTCAACGATGAATTTGGTTTTGTGAGGAGTTTCAGTCACTTCTATCGCTAAATATAGAGAATCATGTACCGTAAGCTTGCCTTAATCTGGTTACTGTAACTTATTAAGGAAACTAATACAATGTCCGTAACTCGGTCTACTCTTCGGCGTCTAACAATGTATGTTTATCGGTTAATGCCATAGCCGTAAGTACTCTCTTGATGCAGATTTAATTAATTTTGCGGATGCTTTGCAGTAAATGATACTGATATAATGGGAGACTTTCTAGACCATAGACTAAGTCTGGGAGGGGTCGCGATATGGAATGTAAATGTAAATGTTTGCCTATTCTCCTCTATGCCATAGAGGAGAATAGGCAAACATTTACATTTACATTCCATATCGCGACCCCTCCCAGACTCAGTCTATGGTCTAGAAGGTCTAGTATCAGTTAAACTCACTTGATTTTGTTATAAATGGATTCTTCATAAAATTATTCAGAACTACCGATATGTGTACCATCGCTACTTTGCAGGAAATGTTTGGTTTTGAGCTACCGAGTGTTCGCATTGCTCGTCGTACAGTGAAATTTATTAGTAAGTTTAATGAAGGTAACTGCGTGTTTAGTTAAGGTTATAATAGTAATTAGTTACGTTTATGTTGCTACCATGTTTATGGTGAATAAAAGATTTATATAAGTTTAGTACTGTTCCACAAAAAAGTTTCACTCGATGCAAGTCCACCGTGCGTGTGGGGTTGCAAGAGATGCATCGATGCAATCTTTGATCAGCCTTCCTACGGACGCTGGAAGCTTTACGTCTAATGGTTTGAAGGAGAGGTAAAGCGTAAGAAAATATGACCTGGAACCATTTCGCTGTTTGGATCGCCCCTTACATCGACTTGCTGCGTACGGTTATCGAGCTGAATTTGGCAGCTCTATTGGTCGATGGTTAGAGTATGGAAATGTGGGCTTAATTGGTCACTGGCGATCTGTCCTCCTGAATGTGGGTAGGCTCGACTTTTATGATTCATCGGTTGAGAATTGTTGGTTATTCTGCTAACTACAATTTGGCATATCTTGTACAGATTTCTGCAACATACGGCCTAGGCTATAAAACTAACGGGGGAATGTATTTTAAATATAAACCCCTTCTCGGACCATCGGGAGAGGATAACATAAGTTCGTTGTAAAGTCCATGTACGACTTGCTGTTAGTTTTAGAGAATACGCGTTCTTGGCGACAGATAGACGGATGGACGACATCGTCATCGGGTTAAAGTTCCCACTACGTGGGGAAGGTGGTTACCAAGTCCAATTAGGTGCTTGAAGAACAGAGCATGGAATTCTATTGATTGAACTGCTGAGAAAACAGGACGAGGAACAAATGCTCAAAGAAACGTAGGCAGAGATAACGCTAAAAATTACCATAAACAACTTCGGTTTTACAAAAAAAGCGTTTGCATCGTGAATATTTATAAAAAATTTACAAAAAGTACATACAGCACGATGTTTTCAACGTGTTTTGCCAGCTAATTTTATGCCTGACACATTTCAGACATAATAAAATATTTTCGCTTTATATCACTCGTTTTAAAGTCGTTTTCTGATAATTTCTTTTCGATCATCATCTAATCGCGCTATTTTTCATGTATTCCTGGCGCACTTTCGTTCGTTTCGTTCAATCCATCAAAACCGACGATGATGCCACGTGCTGTCTCTGTTCTTCGATGATCGTGCAGGACACGTAGACCAAACAGATCTATCATTTGTCGTGGCCAGGCCAGCAATGAGAACCAGTCACCGTCGAACAATAAGACTTATTTATCATCGGGCTATTGACACGATTATGAAGTGATCAAAATACAGCTCAATAAATTCATATATAACAAACGTAAATTAAAAAATTTAGCAATGTGCATTAGATCGACTAAAAGAGAAATATTTATTTTCATGTAGAGCTTTTTAATTTCTGATTACAGAGTGCCTTACACTTTAGCACGATGTCACAGACGTAGTGTGTACGTGGGAAACGGATTCGCTGGACTGCACAGTTTTACCGCCCATCAAGTAGCCTAAAATATTTATACATCGTCGCGACGTCAGATAAGAGTTGTAGCAGCAGCCCGCAGGCGAACGAGTTGTAAGCTAAATTTATGCTGCAAGACGAGCAAGAACGATTCATTTTCGATTTCAGCATATTTCTCTCTGACAGATTGTTGTTAGACACCCTTGTGTCTGGAGATTTCTGGCTGAGGTTAAGACAGCGCTTCAGTGCACAGAGCAACAGTTCGGCAAACGTATGACTACAGAAGTCACATCTTGTCAGATTTGTGGCTGATTCCTAATAGCCATATTAAAATTTATCTGACCGTAAAATCCTATCTGTGACACTTTACAGTACACACGATGGACGACGGTCTGCGATGTCAGACTGGGGAGTGTTAAAATCATCAGCTTCATTCTTCAACGTTCATCTTACTGGCATGTCTGTAGGTGATCTGCTGAACTTGTAACGGTCTATACAGTGTGAGTCCAAAAAATCCCCCCCCCCTGAGGGGTCCTGACATTTTTCATTTTTTTCACAAACGGTTGAGAATTTGTAATCGATTTTTTAAACACCTATTATAGGTTCCCATCTACGCTAGATTGCAAATTTTTATTCAATTATCCCTGATTTTGACTAAGTTATGCCATATTAAGCGCGACTACCCAGTTCACATAATATGCTCAAAATGTTCACCATCGGCCAAAACGCATGCGTTGACTCATTTGCGTAAGTCGTTGATAGCTTTGTTGATCGTTGTCTGTGGCAAGTAACTATAAAATAAACACTTTCATAATGCCAACAAATATGTGGGATATGACATGACGTCAACAATGACGTCATTTGCTCAGTAAGGAAACTTAGAAGTTAAAGTTCTAGTGAAATGTAAAAATTCGCTAGGTGGTCGGGCTTATTTTGGCATAACTTTGTCAAAGTTGGAGATATTTGAATAAAAATTTGTAATCTAGTGTAGAAATGATCATGTAATAGGTGTGTAAAAAATTGATTAAAAATACCCAACCGTTTGGGAAAAAATTTCAGAAAATCGTAGGGGGGATTTTTTTTTGACTCACACTGTATGCTGCTATAATTAACCTACTTACATTACTTACCGGCTTGTATTCACATTAATTTTGCGGATGCTTTGCAGTAAATGATTAAAGGCTGGTTGAAAGAGCCCGCCCGGAAGTCAGCTATTTAACTCGATGTTAACTACACGTAAGTCACGATAAACGTCAAATCGACGCCATGGTTAATTATTACCGCGCGATGCTCTGCAGAGCGCGGTTATGCTACGGAAGTTGTCCGTCTGTGACGTTGGTCTACCCTAATCATTTAGTTTTTATTTTTTGAAAATAATGAAACGAAAATGTAGCTTAGGATCTTCGCTACCGGGCGGCAATGAGTCATCGGTCGGCTCCAGGGAGGATCACCCCGAGATTCCAGGTGGAATAGGAATGCGGTAGATAACAAGTCGTTTATGACTTAGTCACATAGGCAGATTCGAGTGCAAGTATGTACTGTGAATCAGTAAAACAGGACACGAGATATTTCATCAAACTCTGGCAACTGAGAACCGATTTACAATTTTTTACCGAAAGACTCCTGAGGTAGAGTATACTGGTACAGACTGCATCAGTTGAAATGTTGACTTCTTTGCTGTGGTATTTACGGACTACGGTTGTGTAGGCTATAAGACGTAATAACTAGCACATTAGCATTCGTCCATCAGTGTAGTTCTCTTGACTCTGTTCCATTGAAAGCGTACCGTACACTTGTGTCTACTGTTAGGCCTAATGATTCTGCTATCTTTTAATATAGGCTACGTATACACTGTGTCCCATAAAAAACACGTGACTACATTTTCTACAATAACTATTAATAACTATTAATAAATACAATAAGTATTACTGCGATGTCTTGCTGTCTCAGCAGATGCTTCCAGCAATCAAGCGTGTCGCAGAACGTTGTTTATTCACAAAACAATATGTTGCTTACAGCGAAATTGGTCATTATTTGTGTTCTATGATTTCCCAAGGTAAGGTAGTTGCACTAGATAGGTGAGGTGGGAAATGAAACCATCTTTCGATGATGCCTAGACTGACTACTAACTATGCCAAAAATTGTTGTAATCGGACACTTATTGTTAAAGTTATTGTATAAAATGTAGTCTCATGTTTTTTATGGGACACGGTGTATAAGTGAATAGTTGACTTTACTCCTGGACACCTATACTTTTATTCATTTATTTCACATCGTGAAGACGGCCGAGTATGGAGCCTATTAACTGTTATCATGCCAGTCGTAATACTCCGTCTCTCGGGCTCATTATGCATTAGCGTGCATTCTTCAGGTTCGAACTAATAGACTTATATGACCGGCAAAGGCGAATTTTCATCTGCATCAAGAGAGTACTTACGGCTATGTCGTTAACCAATGACCATACATTGTTAGACGCCGAAGAGTAGACCGAGTTACGGACATTGCATTAGTTTCCTTAATAAGTTACAGTAACCAGCGTAAGGCAAGCTTACGGTACATGATTCTCTATATTTAGCGATAGAAGTGACTGAAACTCCTTACAAAACCAAATTCCTCGTAGACCTGAACAGACTAAATGGTTTGCGTCTGTTATAAACAATATAGTTCAAAGGCTTTGTATTTTTTTACATTTTCTGATTAAAGTTTATCTTTTCTTATCTTATTAAAATGCTGCCCCGCGTTACGACATATAACTTTTTATCTTAGCCTATTATTTAATTTACCACACGATTACGGCATTTCAGCCCCTATGTCAAGTAAGTAAGTAAGTAAGTAAGTAAGTAAGTAAATGGCGATTTGTAGAGCGCGATAGCATAAGCACCTCTAATGCGCTAATGCTCTGAACTGTTCAGTGAATAACATGTATTTTCAAGTTCTGCATAAAAGTTCGTAGTCAACAGATAGATCGCAATTATTCGACAGTGAGTTTCAGACTTAGAAGAGACTGGCCCCTGAACAACGGCTTCCGTAGATGCCGCGGGGAACATTTGGGCATACTTGTGCACTGGGTCCAAACGGCTTAACACATCAAGCGACTTAAGCATTGTAACTGTTTTTAGGCGACATCGCTTTTAAGCGATTTCGTCTATTGCTACGACAAGTCGTCTGTCCCTCCGTCCGTGAAGCTTTGAACTACAGCCTGTCGCACATAGTCGTCTCTGAATCGTTTCAGCACTGAGACATAGGCAAACAGCATAATCCGCCAGCATTATACAAGGTTCTGCGGTTGGCCCTGCGTCATACGTAGTTACTGCCAGCGATCTGAAGCCAGTCTGTGAACAGAATAAACTTGTCAAATATGCTGACGACACGTATATCGTCATC
>Ga0056114_1000719_pt1 | contig 12736 bp, 13 predicted proteins | sample WorMetHERISLAND1_FD_77005 | JGI IMG/M metagenome (GOLD analysis project Ga0056114, IMG submission 77005) | Marine gutless worms symbiont microbial communities from Max Planck institute for Marine Microbiology, Germany - Olavius loisae HERON... ...
CCCGGCTGAACTGGTTAACTAACAGTGACCCTAACATTTACCGACCCTGACGCAGCTGTTGTGAAATGTTATATCAGAAAGCGACCAATAATAACAACAGTCAAAATGCATGAAAACTGTAACCTATTGCTTTTCGTAATGGAAAATAAGAAAAATGTGAAAAAAAATTTGCGTGACAAAAATCTGACCACAGCTGGATTCGAGCCCAGGACCATCTAGATTAGACAATGGCGCCTTACCATTCGGCCACCAAGGCTATTGACAAGCACCCGTGCACTCGCGCGCAGCGTCTATTTTGTTTGAATGGAAACTGGAAACTGTGATGCGGGTACGATCTGAACCTAACAATTTTTCTCCTCGCTTACTTTCAGATCGCCGATCTGAACCTATAATTAACGTTCAGTGATTGTGCAGTAACAGTGTCCTCAGGGCGACTATTCAATGGATTGGTGATTCTGTTATAGAAAGAGAATTTTCTTAAATCATAATGACAAAGTCAATTGACAATTTTTAGTGAATTACCTCTAGTGAAAGTCTGTGTTGAGGAATATTAGGTATAATGATACTATCATATGATGCATGTAATATTTCATATGTTTCTATCATGTCACCTCTCAGTCGTCATAATTTCAATGTAGCAAGGTTAAGTATTTGTGAACGTTCCTGGTTAGCTTTTTTTAGTGAAGATGGAATCTTGGTTGCCCTCATTTGAATTTGTTCTAGTGCCTTTATTGCTTGTATGTGGTAAGGATTCCAGACAGAATAAGCACACATGAGGTGAGATCTCTTTATAGCTTTGTAGAACATTGAGAAAGTTTCATTCTCGAGTGCTACGTCAAGTCATCCATCTGTCTTTCCATGATGTTGAAGCATCCTGATCACATAGGTTGGAATACTTCGAAGGTAATTTCACCTTTAGTTAGCATGGGACATTTGATCCCTGCAGACTCCAACATCATGGATCTACCCAAGGGGAACACCCGAAAATTTTGGCCGGAATAGGGGTGTGGTATGGAAAAAGTGACTTTCGGCATACAAAAGCTCTAATATCTCTGAAAGGCGGCGAGATAGCACTAAGGTTATTTTTTGAGGGTCAGTAGGAAGTCCTATACGTGCTTTCGATTGGTGCCAAAATCAATGACCTTGAATGGTCGTTGTTCACTCTGTTTCAAAAACATGTGCGTCATGGTGTTATTTACTTATTTCTAGTTTCACATTCAGTCTACTTTTAGTTGATAAATAACTGCCAGCACTTTTGCTATAGTGGCCTTGACCTTTCGTAAGCTGAAGCAAATAATCAGAGTCATTGGGCATAGGAAAAACACGCTGCATCACGTGGTTTCCTTGTGATGGCATGGCTCTTGTTAAAGATTTCATTAAAAGTATTCTATACATGTAATATAGATTTAAAGAATTTGCTACTCCCATGCTAAAGAACATCCATTCTGCAATTTACATACATATGTTACCATTGTTGAAATGGGCCCTTTACATTTCAAAATACTGTCTGAGGCACATGGCTTTGCTGAAGTTGGCCAAGTTTTTGATTTGTTGACATGTTGGAGAATAGTGTGAACTGGGATGTATAATTAAGCATTGTTAAGTTTGAGATCATGCTTGTAAAATTAATTTATACTGTGTAATAGGTGTACCTGCAGTAACATCTGTTTGATGTGTGTTTGACACTTTATTGTCGAAGAATGTTTGTGAGCTGTGTTGCCGATTCACTACGTCGTGATTGGTCACATTCAACTCTTCTCATTGTAGGTCGTTTTTTCAATGAATATGCAAATTTTGTGACTGCGTGACAGTAATTTTAGAGTGTAAACTGTTAACGTAAAAGATTAAAACCTTAGTTTATGATCATTTAAACATTTCAATATGGTTAATGAAGTGTATAGGCCTAAGGAGTCTTCTATGTATCGATCTCTGCATCTCATTGAAAATTGGTTCCAGTCTTAACTTGTGCTTTTTATAGGGAGTATGGAGGTATCGTAATCACATAGGTTGGAATACTTCGAATACAATTTCACCTTTAGTTAGCTTGGGGCATTTGCTCTTCGCAAACTCCAACACCGTGGAGCTACCCAAAGGGGTAATGATGGATGGTGAGAATAAAGACAGAGACTGTGACGAGGTGACGTGTGTAAGATGGGGTGAATTGGGAAGCTCGTGAACAGGATGAGGTCATTATGAGGTTTTTGTTAGTAAATTACCTTAGCTGACTAACTGGGACCCCAACTACCGACCAACTCCGTAGTATGCTGAGTGTAAAAGTTGAGAACTTGTTCATGTTAACTTTTGAAAGCAGATTACGTTTGCTGGTTTGGTTTCTGTTACAATGTTTTTATATTACCAGGTAGGCATATAGTTGTAGTGCTACACTTGATTCTTTTCATGTAAAATAATGAGTAAACAGGTTAAAAACTGTGTTGTAACTTGTAAATAATGCTTTTCATGCACTTCAAGATCTTGGAGGTTTCTGTGTGGGACTATTCTGAATCATGAGAGCAGCTGTCAGCTGAAAGTCCGTTGCCATTGACCAGTGTGGTTAGCAAGTGGGAACTGAGTTCTGATTTCATTTCTTCATGCAAGTTGAACTGCGAATACTGTGGACCATTTGCCTTGCATTGCTTTGTAATTTCTCTCACGAAGTTGGACATTGTCCATGAAAAGTGTCGTTATTAATTGTTTGCTGTGTAGCCAGCCGTGTCAGTCGGGAATGTCGGCCAGTTGGCATGTGATCTGCTCATATCAACACTGAATGCACATCGAGTTGGTTTCCTGTATGATGATAGCGTTGTGCCAATTGTTGGCTCAGAGCCGTTTGCCTCTTCAGACACTGATCAATGCAGTCATTATGCTACAACTGCTGTTGAAGGTTTAGTCACTTATTTGATGGCATTTATTGCATAAGAATTTATTTGCTTTTGTTTTTAGACCATAGACGGTTTCTTAAATATAGATATTAATTATCCAGAGTCATGTGAAAGTGTAGGTGCTAGAGTGTTCGATTTGCAATTGCACATTCAAAGATTCAAATATCACTCGTGGCTGGCTACTGTGAACCAACACCAACTCAGCGTGCCATCCCCCTGAAGTTTGTTAATGAACATCAGCAAACTCTGGGGAGTAAACGGGCATACCACTCGAGGCACTAGCCCTGTATCTATGGTCTTGTAGCTATGTTTGGTGTCTGGCTGAGGGCTAAGGAAACAGAGTTCAGCATCACCCTGTAAACTCACGAGGCTCAGGAAGGTCTTTACTCCTTTATTCTTTACATGAAAGTTCAAAATGTGTGAATTGTAACTTTTGTAACTTTACAGTTTAAAATTGTGCAGTGAAATTATGTTGTTAGATTATGTTTTTGTTTCTTCTACTGTTGTTGTTGTTGTTTTAGTATTTGAATGTGAAGACAATAATGTGGTGATCATTCAACAGAGGGCGCCACTAATTAAGGTATTTCACTTTGTTTGTGTTCTTGTCAGACGTCTCTTGTCTTAGTTACTTTTTCCGTTGCAAGATTTGTAATAATTTCATATCAGTTCCTTGATGTTATTGGTAATTTTCAGTTTTTACACAGGTTCAGCTTATAATGTGTGTGACTGCTTCCACTATATCACCAAATTTCAGTCAAAAATCTACTGAAGCTGATGAAATTTGTTATTTTGAAGCATAGTGAGACTTGCACGGTGACGGTCACATGAGCAAACAATTGAAATTCTTAGATTTCAAGATGGCAAATGGATGATATTTTGGAAATATGTATTCACTAAAAATTTAGTAGACAAATTGACTGTGGTCTGTTTCTGCCTACAAATCAAAAATTAGGTTTGCTGTAGACTTGGCAGTTGATGACTTGGAGTTTGATGGAACAACAAACTCATATCTTGTTAAATTGGCTGATCTTCTCTGTGACTTGAGCTCAGCTGTGTTGATCTGATGTGTTTAGGGTAAACAATGCCAGTTTGTGAGTCGATTGGTGGACTGGATTGTGTCCTGTCAGTTTCACATGGTCATTGTTCTGACGAGTGTGCTGGCCTACGAGCGACGAGACACTCAGCTGTCAGGGTAAACTATCTCCTTCTCTCACTGGACTACCTTGTCAGCCATCGGGCCTACAGTCACGCTGATGATCAGGCTTTGATGCCCTGTGCACTTCATCCCCTGGACCGTTAATCTCTAGAGCGGATGTTGTGTGACCATTTAGTGACTGCTAGAAGTTAGTCAAACCAGCTAGGAGCACAGCACGTGCATAGACTTAGTTCTGGCCAACTGTCAAATCCCTTTTGTCACTGTGCAAGATGTGGTCCTGCCATGCGCTTGATTTGCCTACATTTCTCATCCTTCATAGTGTTTAAACGCTGCTGTTTTTTAATACAGAGGATACAGTAAAACACCCTTGACTGCACAATATATTTATGTCTATGGTTGAACTCCAATATTTCTGTCAGAAAGAAACTATCTGACAAGGTGGGGATTGAATGCTGGACCATCCTGGTAAACATGCTATTAGTGCATATGGTGGCCTTTGTACCACAAGCCACCATCGATTGGTAACTATTTTCTATATTCAAATGAACGTAGCTTTTACCAACTGGATAGTGTTCTAATTGATCACAAGCAGTGATTTCAATGTGGGTTTGCAGTAATCTTGAATATTCAACACGTTTTACTTGATGTAGAAGGTTTTTTGGCCAACACACGTGTATCCCTGAATGTTACATTACTCATGATAAAAAGAATTTCCACCTTTTAGTCGTTTGTTTCACCTATTTGTTACATGAAGACTAATTATGTTTCTTTACTTATAATAGCCGAGACAGTAAAAAAGAGTAATCTGTAAGTTGTTGCGGACGAGTAAGCGATAATGTTTCTCGGTGGACAGATGAGAACGTTTGGTTTGTTGTTCAGGCCTCAACAACGATTTCTTGTTTCTCCACAGTTGGAGTCAGGTGGTCTTGGTCAGCAGTTGAGGGATCAGTATGGATGGATCGGATTGGAAGAGCGGCAAGATGCCAGTGAGAATAGTGATGACACATCGTTGTCAACATCACGTATCTACATGCCTGGCAGTGGAATCGCTAAAAGACTTTACTTGCAATGGTATTTTCTTGTTTGTCCACATTTTTGTCCCGGGGTCTTTTCCCCTTTCCTTTTACCTTTCTTTCAGGCTCACCATTTTATGGTCACCATCGCTGATGACGCTGAAGTAACACGCACCCTGACGTCGTTATACTGGACTCTCAGAGAGATTAAATCACCACTGTGTGCCGTAGTACACTGACAATGAGTTTTATTGCACACTAGCGGCTGAATAGCTGAATAACAATTAAACAATACATAATATGAAACAAGTGCAAACAAAGACAGTGACAACAATAACAATAGCACGATGGATAATAACAATAAAAAACTTGAGTTATATTTACAGAGGTGATTGATAATTACTGAGAGCGAAATTTAGTATGTTGGAAGGCAGCCCACAGCTGTGCATGAAGACCGAAATGACTGTCGCTGTGCATGAGTGAAAGAAGTGAAAGAACGCTGCACATGAGGACCAAAATGAAACTGATTCCTCTAAGTGTGCCATCAAAAGTTGACTTGTAGTTATAAATCAGACCGTCCGTCCGTCTGTTTGACATGGATGAGTCATTCTTTGGACGATATATGTCTCATTGACTCTGGAGGCTGAGCCTGGGAAGGCCTCCACTGGTGAGTTAACTGGTGAGTATTAGAGGTGATTGGTAATTATTGAGAGCGAAATTTAGCATGATGGAAGGCAGCCATTTCAAGTTTATTATTGGCTTTTCGTATGCAGTCAGACACCACTACGTACTAGTATGAAGCCTTGGAAGACTTTGTCTTTAGTCTCGTGTGCCTGGCCATGCACTTGTGTAAGTGGGTGTTTAGATTGTATGTGTTTGTGAGTAGCTCGTCGGCTGATGTGAAGACGTTGGTTGCTCTGACGTTCTGTGACGAGGGTGACAACATCGTGTGTTTGTGAGTAGCTCGTCGGCTGATGTGAAGACGTTGATCGCTCTGACGTTCTGTGACGAGGGTGACAACACACAAGATGCTATTGATCTCGTTTCATACGTCAACACAATGACAAAATGGATTCCTCCGTCTGATTCACAGGTGGTTCTCAGTCCATTATTGTTTACACTTCTCCACTGGGCCGTCGCACACTGAGCATTGTCAGAGCCAGAATATACAGTACATGCTCCCTTCTTGGTTCCTTCAACCTCATTCTGTTCACTCTCCTCCTGGTTCACCTCATCTTGCACACATCACCTCATCACAGTCCTATCTTCGTTCTCACCATCTATCACTCGCTTGACCTTTTACTCCGGACTTACAGCTCATCTGTTTCACAAATCCTGTGCTGTTTTTAGAATGTTTCATTTTGTTTCACGTCTCTATCACTTGCAAACAGACTGTGTTCTACAGTGCTGTGTTTTAAGAGTTACAGAGAATCACAAACAGGTTCATAACACTAGAGAAGAAACAGTCTGCAAATGGACAAGCAATATAAGCTAAGTGCTGTGAGAAAATACCACGTGGCACAGGTGCTATAGTTGTGTTCAGTTCTTTTCATTTACTCTTGACCACCAGTGCTGAGGACATTTAAGTGATGGCCCAATGTGTATATTCAGCTCAGTTCAGTTCGCTCTTAAATAGTTGAGTAGATTGTTTGGGGTTTTTGTGCGTATTGAAACAAGTAACAAAGAGTGTAAACTTTTAAGGTATATCAGTTAGAGACCCATCGATTCTGAGGCGCTGGCTGGGATGGGGTTTTAAGGAGGCCAGAAAGCTTGGTTTTAGATATAAGTTTTGTGTTGGCACCGAAAACTGAGTGGAAACACTACTGTGAATATCCAGAAGAAGGGTGTTCCAACTAGTTGGTTCCATATGCTAATGTTCTTAAATCAATATAGTGTGTTTGTGTGTGGTTTGGTTGATAGGCATTAGCACTGAAGATTCCACAGTCTTGGCAGCACATGTTTGGCTGTCAGTACGACCAGAGCATTTTCCAGTGACAAACAAAGCAGCACCTGATGAACTGATACACAGACAACACTCTACTGAACTGAGGAGTATGATGGCCAAGGAGTGTGGGCTGGAACAGCAGGGGCGTGTGTCTTTCATCGGCCTATCCAGGAATTTCAGAACATTCCCACACCCCTTCTTCCTCTTTCTTTGTCCATTTCCCTGCTGATAAGCTGCTCCATTATATCCAACTATGGACTCCTTTGGAGCACTGTAAGCTCCCTTAACAGAGCCCCGGCCACAAAAGCAATTTTTGGCCCAGGAACATCTGGTGGCAAGGGTTTAGGTTTATGTTTTTCTTGTAGGGCTCCCCTAAAAAGATAGGCACTGGGTGAACCTCCTGATGAATCTGCGTGTGAGGCATTGGTCCATAGTCCTTCGTCCAATGTCTTCATAAAATGTGTGACAGGGATACATCACTTTTCCAAGTATAGCCCTCTCTTCCTATCTTAGGCTATCTGTAGTCGGTTTTCCCAACCTAAAACTTTCTATTCCTTTGCCCGTCTTGTGACTTACATGTATTTAACTCATCATCTCTTGCTTAAATTATTTTTGATGCAGCGAAAAGATTGGTTATTGAACACGGAGTTTGAATGTTCAACACGACAGATCTCGGAATGCTTGTTTTCTTGGTGGTAAAAATTATTTACCTCAGTATAGTAAGATTGTTGTGTAACCTTTGTTGAATGCATGCATAGTTAGTCACAAATCCAGACACAAAGAATTCAAACCTGAGAATGCAGCACTATGTCCATGGGCGGCGCCACCATAGGAGCTGGAGGGACATTATCCCTTCACGTTGCAAAGTTGTGGACATGAGGTTCAAAATACATCGTATACATATTACATGCATGAAACAATCAGTATGCCTTAGCCTTACACATTTACTCAGTGAGACCTGTATTTAACGTTTTGACAGGATGATTCTGTAGCCTGGACATATGGTTTCTTGTCTATATATAATTTGCCCTTTCGGGGGAGAGGTTTACTATTAAATTTTCCTCTTTATGTTAGCCAAAGTAACATCGAACTATCTTTCATCATTTAACGCAGTTTTTATACTGAAATCACCTGCTAATTTTCTGCAGGCAAAATGCCAAGGCATCTTTATATTTCTATTCACTCTATTCACTCCGCTTCCTGTGCAGTTTATTAAAGTGTCTTACAGTTTCAGTCTCGCCACAACAGTTACACAGGCCACTGTAATTTCATTTGCAGTTGCTGGCTGCTGCAGGTAAGCTCTTAGACATCATTAGTCCAATGAAAACTGCAGTGTTCTGTTGTGTGTCCACGCTGAAGTATGCCAAAGGTGGAGGTCAAAAACATTTTCGCTTATGGAAAATGCTACGATATGATACACAGAGCTTAACGTGGACTGAAACTCTGACTGGATGTTGTGAGCTTAATCTGGCACACGTAACGAAAAACAGACGAACCAGACACTAGTGCTCACTTAGAACAGTCCAAGTCCAAGAACCGTACAGGCAATCCATATAAAACCAGAAGCACTATGGAGCCTTCATGTGGACTCCATGCAGTGCACAGTTGTAGTGGTCTCAGTAAGTACAAGAAACCAAGTTGTCGCTAGGATAGCCGACGGTACTGCCTCACAGCAGACTACCTAGTAATTAACGATTGTACTGAATTAAAGGGGCACTGCTTTGTTTGTTTTAGTTTCTGGCTACGTGTGCTAGATTTAGCTGTATATACTCAGCTTTTGAGTCCACGTTAAACTCTATCGTATCGTAGCGCATCTCTAGCTGTTTTCACGATATTGGACTCTGAGCGTATTGGGGTCACGTGACGTCATCGGTTACGTGATCGATTCTCCGTAGGCTATTTCGTATTGATGGTCCTTTGTAACTGAGGCTCTATCTTTAACGATTTCAGAGGTTCAATGGTGAATGTTACGGAATAGTTTGCGTGACCTTAAACGCCCCTATGCAAAGATCAAGGTCATTCATTTTGGAACCAATCGATTTCTTATATAGGCCTATAAGTTGCAATATGCTGTCAAATGTCAATAGGCTAGTAACTTTTGCTCTAGGACGTACCGTTTAGCCACAATACATAAACTCACAGACAGATGAGTAGACGACAGACGGATGTAATGTAATTATGATTTATGAACTAAAATAAATCAGCTTAAATAACAAAACCATGATGCACGTGTTTCAAACAGTAAACACAGTGACCCTTGAAGGTCATCCAAGGTCGTTGATTTTGGCACACCAATCGAAAGCGTACATGGGACTTCCTATTGGTCCAATCTTATCAGTGACTGTGTTTCAAAGATACTAGAGCTTTTGTATGCTGAAAGCCATTTTCTTCTATACCACATCCCTGTTCTTGCCAAAATTTCGGAGTGTTCCCTTTGGAGTAGGCCATGATGTTGGGGTCTGCTGCTCTGCAATCAGCCATGGAACAGCGAGCACCTCAAGTTAACCAGCGGTGAAATTATTTTAGAAGTATTCCATTTCCAACCTATGTGATCACGACACCTTAATGTCACAGACAGAGACGACTTGTCGTAGCAATATCGCTCCCTGCGTAGCGTCGCGCGGTAAAAACGGATAAGCGTTAGTTTTATTGCCTTCGTCCGTGAAATTTATTATTATATTTTTAAAATTTATTAAATATTCGATGCTTGAGCGATATTATGGTATAAACATCGGTGCATGTTTTGGGGGTTTGTGTTGACGCCTTGCAACTTCAACAAATGTGTATCTGTTTCTGTGAAACACTGCATCGTGCACACATCGCACGCACTGCACCACGAGTAGACGTGAACGGCTGGTAACTGGACATTTTGCCCCTTCGTCAGTTTGCCCCTAGACGTCTTAATAGGTTTGCCTGCTTATTCAGTTAAAACGCACATGATCATTTCTAGGAGTATACTCCTCACCACAGCTCACCGTGCTATATTTCAGTGCGGTGCACGCGGTGCGGTGTTTTGTGACACCCTTTAAGTAGGCCCCGTAAATACAGCTAGGGGGTTTGGGAGAGCGCCATGAGCTCCCCCAGTGGTGTTTGAGGCAGAGTCCTAACTAAAATCAAATTTGGTGCATTTTGGCCTTAAAATCTGACATCTGGTGAAATTAACACCACCAATTTGGCACCAATTTTACTAATTTTCCTGAGAATTAATTGACCACAATTTTTGCATTAAAAATCCAGGCCCCCTCACAATTTGCGGGCCCTTAGCAGCAGCCTATTTATCCTAATGGTTAGCCTGCCACTGTTGGCTGCACATCGATGTAAAATTACCTCCCGTCCTCACTTGTTGGCAGTGACTGTGTTTATTAGATGATGCAGCTGGTGAGGACAGTTCAGTCAGTTACCAGGCAAGCCCACTTGTCTAACGATGCAGTATCCTCTTGGTCCCCCATACCGACGTTAATGCGACTGCTAGTGGCTGACAGCGATGACCGCGCTCCGGCATTGTATACCATAAACATTGTGACTTGATACTTGGGTGCAGAGCCAACACTACGTGAAATTTACAGCAGCGGCAAATGGCCATTAGAGGCAAAATGAGGCTGTTGTCACTGGCTAAAACAGCTGTGCTGTGGGGGATATCTTGGCTAAGTTATATACGTGTTATATTTTTATTCACTATTTTTGCTTTACGTCATCATCATCATCATCATCGAAATTTTTAAAGTGGCCTAAGCAACACACTTACTACTAGGTCCACTATAAGTCCGAGTGTCAGATAATTAAGTCAGGGTAGGAACGCCGAAAGAGGTGAGTCTTGAGACGCTGCCGGAAAATCGTGAAAATACGTGTGGTATATTAGTGCACACATTGCTGAAAAGTATTTTATTTTATATGCTTTTAATAATGCTGTTGTTGTGTCACTGTATGTGAACAGAATCACAAGTCCTAAGTACTAAACTGTTGCGAGCAAGTAGAATGGACGAAGAGAAAGTTTATCAGTCGGCAAAAACCTACTGGGAAAGTGTACCAGCAACTGTCAGTGGAATGCTTGATGGCTTCACACAAATCAACAGCATTGACCTGTCTGAGTCGAACAAGTTTATTCGTCAGTTTTTCCAGGTGAGGTGTGAGGTCATTATCAATCACAAATTGCTTGGTTATTATAAATTGTTCTCAACAGGGGAATTATTTTTTTCTGTCTGTATTTTTGTTTGTCTGTCTGTGTGCAAGCTGTTTGAGAAAGTCCCAGTTAGTCTCATGTCAGACGCTAGCATGCTGGTTGAGTCCATAGGATAGGTCTGGAGGGTCTCCTTGGTGCCACACAGTGGAGACTGGCTTTTGGCATTGCTAATTGTGAATTGTGGTCTGAGGCTTGACAACAATGCAGTATTGACCGTAACATGATGCCTTGAAAATTTCACAATGATATCTCGAACAGTTTGTAAACCCATCTGTTTATACAGTGATATTACTCATAGCCTAGTCTCAATTGAGCTGTCACGATCGACGTTGCCACTTGTCTGTAAGGCGCCCTTGTAATGTCTACTGACATGTTATGGTGCCTTACAAATTGTCGTTTTATTATTATTCTTATTAGTAGTTTTAATATTTAAAAAAAAACACACTCACAAGCATACACTACTGAAAACACTACCACTTTCACTATGCTGTTACAGTGTGGTAGATGAGTGACTACATGGCTCAGTGTCTGCTCAGTATATATTTTATATATTCAGTATAATACTCAATCAGCCTTGTATTGTACTACAACTGTTAGTGAATACGTTGCTCGCTTCAATTTATAGATTTACTTACATGAAACAACATGCTGGCTGTCAGACAAAATTTGAGATACTTCTGTTTGCAGACTTCAGCTCAGTTCATAAGTTGTTGTTGTTGATTAATGTTGGTGTCAGGGGCTGGCTGCCGTAGCGGAGCCACGAACAGCTGTTGACTGCGGATCAGGAATCGGTCGTGTTGCGAAGGCTATACTGCTGCCCATCTTTGAGCATGTGGACTTGGTTGACGTTAATCCACTCTTTCTCGAGGAGGCGCGGCATTATCTCGGCACGCAGGCGTCCAAGGTTGACCGCTACATCTGCAGCAGTCTACATGAGTTTGTGCCGGAACCCGGCCGATACGATGCCATTTGGTGCCAGTGGGTGCTGGGCCATTTGACGGATGAAGACCTAGTCGATTTCTTCACGCGATGTAAGGCCAGCCTGACAGATTGCGGCCTCATATTTGTCAAAGAAAACATGGGCAGCTCGACAGTATCGGAATTTGACGAGAAGGACAGTTCTTGGACTCGACCAAGGCACGTTTGGCTTGAGCTTATAAACAGAGCAGGTTTAACAGTTGTTGAAGAGAAAAAGCAGAAGGCGTTTCCAAAAGACCTTTACTCTGTACATATGTTTGCACTTCACTGATCAAATGTTAATGCTATTTCGTTGCATTGTGTTGACTGGAATGTTCACTGCTATTTATTGGTTTCACTGCAGCTTATAGGAAATACGTTGCAATACAAAGTGATGTGTGAATTATTGTCTATGACAAATGTTACGAATTTATTACTAATGCTATTCTTATATAGGATAACAGTAACCAGAAAATTCTTTTTATGTTATTCATTGTCGAACTTAAGTAAGTAAGTAAGTGGAGGTTGTTATGCCCTCCCTACTCGGCACCAGACCGGGAGTGCATTACAAAAGTCTAAAAACAGTTAATCAGTCATTAAAACACA
>Ga0056114_1000720_pt1 | contig 12729 bp, 8 predicted proteins | sample WorMetHERISLAND1_FD_77005 | JGI IMG/M metagenome (GOLD analysis project Ga0056114, IMG submission 77005) | Marine gutless worms symbiont microbial communities from Max Planck institute for Marine Microbiology, Germany - Olavius loisae HERON... ...
TCCTATTACACTTTAACCACTGGGCTGGTGGCTTTGTCATTGTGGCTTTGGATACAAAAAAACGTCATCTAAAACGTCATTGGTTTAATTTTCATTTTTTGTTAAATTTTACGATGGAGTAGGGCATGGGAGAAAGAACAGTTGAGTATGTTTGGATGTGAGTTTGATTAGGATGGAATCTGATCCACGAACACGAATATTTCTGTGGTGACAGTTTTATTTGTTTTATTGTGTGTTAATATTTGACACAAGAAGTTGTGTGGCAATTATAGCCAACTCAGTCTATTTAATATCCTTTAATATGTTTTATTTTGATAGTTTGTAGCAGAATAGTGGCCTAGTGGCAGATCAGAAAATTGGGACCCATCTTCAAATTAATTACTTGGCTGCCAAGGGCACGGGACAGACAAGCATATGATTCACAGATGTACTTGTATGGTTGGCAACTGAGGACTGCTAATTGACGGTTGTGAAATAGTTTTGCTGATGATGTGTGTGTGTGTGTGTTTAGTGTGTGAACTGGGCGTGTCAGCGGGCTAAGAAACGTATGTCTCTGTTGTCAAAACGCAAACTGAAGAAGTTGCCGGTACACAAGTTTAAAACCGGTAAACTGTGATCTGATTTATGACGTTGTACTGCTGGGGCGCTTTTTAAACTGAGATCGAAAACATCAGTTTTTGAAGAAAAAAACATGATGAAAGCAAACTGCGGTTTTCTGAGAGTTTGTAATAAAGTGTGATATAACACTTCTGCCAGTGTTTGATATAAGAAAACAAAAAATTAAGCCGAACAACTGTGAGTGTGTGTTTGGTAAAGACTAACATTTTTTGTGGCATTTTTCAAAAACTGTGTAAATACCACTTGTTTTTTGGTTTCATTTTGGTGTCATAATTATGACAAGAAATGCTGTCATTTTGTGCATTTTTTGAGAACTGAAATTAATAAACAAAACCACAGTTTTTTTTACAATATCTTGACCACAAGTGAACTCAGTTGTTGAAAGTGAAGACCATCACATCACTATTGCTTTAGTGATGCTTTATGATTGATGAGTACTGGAGTTAGTTTGTACTTCTTCGCTTTGTAATTTTTTTTCCGCCGTTTGTCTGCTCAGGAGATCCCTACGAGACGTGTGCCATCTGCTTGGAGGAATACGTCGATGGAGACAAACTGCGATTATTGCCTTGTGGTCATGGTAAATATCTCACAATGGCTTACATCAAATTGTGAACCATGTTATCAACGCTTTCAATGCTGGACTAATTGTTGCCGCTGGGCAATGAGCAATAAATGTCGCTTTTTAGTCGACCTGATAAAGCCGGTCTCAATGTCCGTACGTCTGTCAGTCCACAGAACGTTTTTCCGGTTTGAACAAAATTTGCTATGTAGGTAGAGGTCGATGAGTGATACACATGTGACCTGATCCAAGGTCAAGGTCACGGAGATCTGAAATGTGCAAAAATGGTCAATTTCAAAGTCTATCTCCTCCGCCAAAATGCATGTAATTAAAAGACTAATGGTGAATTATGGTACTCCAAGATAATGTCTAAATTTTAGCTGGACATATCTTTTGATATTCATCCGTGTTTGGTGTCACATGACCTTCAAAGTTAGGGTGTTCCACCTTTAGCAAACTAATTTTGCCTCTTATGAGTACTGAGGAGTCATCCAGCAGTCCTGTGGGGGTGTTAATTTATTGCTGTTCACTGTCACGTCTAAGTCAGGCAGCGTGTGTTGACATGTTGATTAAGAGTCAGTGCATTGTGTGTGAAGGGTTTCACTGTAAGTGTATTGATCCGTGGCTGACGGAGAAACGCAACACATGTCCACTGTGTAAGGATGTTGTCGGTCGTCGTCATGGCAATGCAGCTGCCGCAACTGATGAAACACAGCCGCTGCTGGATGCACAAGATGAGTCAGAAAGTACTCCAGTCAACAGCGCCGGTAACATATGTTCAGTTTTCAAAGGTTTTCTTCAGTAGAAACGTTAGTTTTGCTGCTGGTTTTTTAAAGTTTGGCTCACCCAGCTCCTTAGCATACACTGTATTTTTGGAAACTGATTGCGAATTGGTTTAAATGTGAGGGAACTGTAACTGATAGTAACGGCCTTGAAATGCCGAAAATTTTGGTGAATTTTTGGGCAGCACCTTCATATTTGTAAATTTTTGAAATCTTAATCTCTGTAAATCCCTGTAAATCTTAATCTCTGTTTAAGGCTGTTATTAACTCGCCGGATTAGTCTTTCCTTTTGTTTTTTCTGCAAATTTTCAGAAAATTCACATTGCTACAACCTACAATAGAAAATTAGAAATATATCAGTTTAATGTGTTATTATCAGTGAGATGCACATGATGATGTGTGCTGTAGGGTTTGAGACGACTGCCGATGTCCACACAGTGCCAGCGCACGTTGTACGTCACAGCTACGGTGCATTCAGCATCTCATCGTCACCGTGTGCGACAGTTGTTTGTGAGACTGTCGGCGGCGGTGACTTGGGTGATGAATGTGACGTGGAAGTTGTGACTGGTGATCATGGGCTGCAGGACGGCAGCGCGTCAATCCAACACAGTGACGGTGATGTCATTGTTCCGCTCAGCCTGCCTGCACCAGATCACCCGACAGTCTGATGGTCCCGATAGTTTCACGTTCAAATTTGTGTACATTTGATGTCACGTGTGTATTTTTTCACTTTGCAAATGAAGTTGTTAGCGTGACTGATGTTTGCAGAACTAACTTACTAACAGGTCGTCGATTTGTCGTTCAGTTAACTTACACGTGAATTGTGTTATATTGTGGCATTCTGTATATGTATATGTTGTTTTTTTTGTGGTAGATACTAAGATTAGGTTCGTTGAGAGTTGGCCTATTTGGTTTATACTAAATTCTTCAATGTACTGTCAGCTTGGTTTCGTAGCATTTCGGTGTTTGATTATACATGGGCCAACCCTTTTGTGCTGCATCATAGCTTGCCAGCATACTATTAAACTATTGCTTTGACATGTAGCACAGCGTTTAGTTATCATTATTATTATTATTATTATTTGTCATCCTTGATAGCATATGATCTTGAGGGAGTTTAAAAAATGTGTGTCATTATCAGTCTGTGCCGTCATATCTGGCAAGCTGTTATATAAAAGAGCAACGTTGAAATGCTCATTTTACTGAGCAACACTGAGCAACGTTGGAAAAGAAAACTGTCCTCTCTGGTCCTGCCAGATACCTCGGTGATATTCTTGACAAGGCTCAAAATCAGCTGACAAGATGACAAACTGAACAAGCTCAGGTTTTGATCGCAATGGGCTCAAAATCTGTCTAAGTCCACGTGGGAAAGAGAGAGTGGGTGGTGATTGTTGTTATGTGTGTTACATGAAGAGTTGTTGACACAATGCAGTGCATATTGTCTGTGATGCACTTGTGGCAGACACTGCGATTCTCACCGATGTAAGACCATAGACTTCTTGTGCTCTCAGACATTGTGTGGAAGTTCATCAAGAAAGTTACTGCAGAGAAGTGCAACAGCATGGATGTGTATTGTCATGTGTGTTTTAAGTTGTGCCCACTTGTGCTGTTTGCCAATACATCGTGCGGTATTGTTAGCTGGCATGACAATGTTCTTCATCTGTTTGTTCTATATGTTGCATGGTTGTTCTTGTACATTCCTGACAAATTAACACAACAAGTCTAGCTGACGCAAAGATAAGCGTGCCACAGCAGTGCTTGTATGAAGGCCCTCTGTGAAGAAATCTACAGCAAATCAACCATGTGCAATTTCCTATTGATGGTTTAATAGTAAACATGGCCGAATTACTTTCCGTTTGCAAGATATTTTCGCATCTAGAGCTTGAAAGTTAGTGATGTAAAATGCCCAGCAATATCAACGTAATCTATGCATCGCTGAAAAGTACATTTAGTGGGCTACAATTCTGTCGCTGATAATGTGGGTCTGTCTTCAATCATTTAGCCATTGTTGCCTCCCAAATCTGCGAAATTCCGAGAAAATTCCAAATTGCAGCAGTTCAAGATCATCCATCTTGGTGCCAATCGAAAGTGCATATGCAGCTTTCTATTGGTCATTAATAGTAACTCTAGACATATTTTGTACCATTTTCAGTATATTTATGCATAAAGCTTAGTTTTACCCAATCCGCCCTTGTTTGATGCCCTTATTCAGGGGGGAGACCTGCTAGAATTTTTGGATGAAACTTACACCTGAAAAACTGAGAGGGCTGGAGCGACTGTACAGTGAAAATTGCATATCTTAACTTCAAACATTTTTGACTGATCCACCCGTGTGATGGATGGGTGACAGCATATAGCATGCTCTGCATATATGTTACCATGTGCTAAAAGCTGTTTCGTGCACCGTGCCTGAAATCACTTTCTGTTTAATCTGTAAACACAAATATTAATTATTGTTGTTGCGTTTTCATAACTTATGCAGTTTATATTTGTGTAGTTTTTGTTAATACGTTTTTGTGTTGCCATGGCTTCACTGTAAATACCCCGATAAGTGACGCCGTTTTCAGATGCCTGCAGTGGACAGGTCTGGGTGAGCCTGGACTTGTAGTAACTAAGCATCTTTGTGTGATGAACTGCCTCATGTTGAGCAGACTAATTGTCCTATTTGAAGTTATTTGGCAGTTGAAAGCATTAATTTGCATAACGGTTGTGTTTATAAGCTGGAAAAAAATCCCCATAGTTTAGTTCAAAGAAATAAAACTATACACATCCTGTGTGATACAGCCTGATACTGATGCACATGTATTTACAAGTGTATTTTCTTCACTGAATAATATATTGTGCTAAAATGTTAGTCACATTTGTGTGTATTTACGTCGATCTTTTCATCATTGCGTGTGGTACAGCGTTACTTGCAAATGATCCCAGGTAATGTGACAATGACTGTAGAGTTTCGTTTGTTAATGGTTCAAGTTCCACAGAATGTGATGAGACTGTATTGGGCTAGAGTTGGTCGGTAATAGTGTTTCTTTGAAAGCAAAATACAGTTCATTGAGTTTTATCTCTGCGACGTATAACCTATATTGTGTTGGCGCAGACAAAACCATGCTCAATCAATCAATCAATCTGCGATGTTTTGCATATGGTATCATGTGGTGTCTGTCTGTCTGTGTGTCACATGCCAATACTGTGTCAAAACAGGATGATGACGTTTTCATGGAGGTTAGCCCAAAGACCGACATTTTCACCTGATGTAAAGATCTGGCAGAAGTTCGAATGAACATTGTACAATAAGCCCACCTCGTTTCCTGGCTGAGTGTCATAAGTAGCGACTGAACCAGGGTAGCTTTTTTTGCTGTGTTTTGTGTTGTTTGCTTTTTCTGGGTTGTGTTTAGTTTCTGTATTGTCCCGTATTTTCCAGCATATACCAACGTGAATAGCACTGTGTAGCCTAATTATGCTGATGTGCTGTTAAGAATCTACTCACTCGTCCCCAGCAAAACTGTTATTTACAGTTACTACATTCTACCGTTCAAAAACTGTGTCTTTTTACTGTGGGTGAAGCTATTAGAACGACGTCATCCCGCAGAGTAGCACACTTGCTGTTCCCACCTATCCACTGACAGGAATTCTGAGACAGCATCATAGCAGAATGATTATCAGCTATGTTTATTGGCTAATTGGCCATTCGGCATAATTTAAAGTCAGTCTCAAAAAGGTCAAATTTTTACACAGGAGTTTCATTCATTTCCATTCCTAAGCCCAGTTATCATAATGCACACTACTACACCATATACAGATTGCAGCCTTTCTAAGTCTTTATTAACCGTAAAACATACTGATCAACTGTGTAGAATTTGCCAAAATTTCTATACAGGTTCTAATCTCAAAAGATCTCTTTCATAATATTCATATATTCATCCTAAATGGATAATTTACTTTATACACGCTATTGGCCTTACTAATAAATGTAAAATATTCTAGGCATGATGTAGCTGCTGTTTGTTGCGCTTAGTGTCAAAACGCATTCATCCATTGTGAAGAAGAACTGGAGTCTTTTTAAATTAATATTGCAGATGGTGAAATAAGCCAGTTATTCATTTATCATAAGGGAATGATAATGACTGACAATGCATAATACTGATCAGCTATGTACAATTAAGAACAGTTTGGCCTAAAAGATACAAAAGGACGTCATAATGCAGTTAAATGCTTGTGAAACAAACATTATGCTGAATGACGTACATGTTGCTGTCTCTTTACAGATATCTACAAGGCCTCAAGTTTTGTGTATGTTTTGTATACACTTCATAGCTGTGGACGTTATTATAATGATCACATTTGACGCAGGAGCTTTACTGTACGCACAAGTAACGTTTGAAAACGATCGTCTATAATGTACATGGCTGTGTTATAGTGCGTTTTTGAGTTTTCTAATAGGATTTGTAATGTTTGAATGTGAAATTTTCTTATGGATGAAAACACTGTTTCTGGCTGCTCATAACAACTTGCAGTCATATTGAAGGTGTGATGTGACTGTGTCCAGTTTTTTCTGGGACTCTTGGCGCCATCTAGTGAACGACTCTGAAGCACAGTATCAAATTTGCAGCTATCGCATTGAAGGTGAAAGAGTCGTGGGCCAGTGCCGTGTCTGGGGACTGGCAGCGGTGTATAGAACTTGCACACGACCACAAAAGTCACTAAAAGCGCACTGCCTTGCCTTGGAGCTCTGTCTCTGTCATTACCGCGCGATGCTACGCACAGCGCGGTATTGCTACGGCAAGTTGTCTGTCCGTATCACATAGGTTGGAAATCTTCAAAAATAATATCGCAGTTAGTTAGCCTGGGGTATTCGCTCTCTGCAGACCCCAACATCACGTTTCTACACCAAAGGGACACCCTAAAATTTTGAGCCAAAGTGACCCCCCCCCCGTTGATTTGAGCGTCGCAAATATTCAGTGGCAAATTGCGGCCAAATGGTTAGAAGTAGCGCAATGGTCACATTGGGGCGCGTATAGGAAACCAACACCGCTCTTTTTCGAATGGTATGATCGATGAATTCCTACGATCTGTCCTTTCCCTAAAATGGGGTCCCTAATGCACCTAGGGCTGGGGGTTCCGCGGCGGTAGCCCCACCGCCGTTCATCCTTGGCTTGGCTTGTTTGTTTGTTTTTGCGCAAAATAACTCGAAAAGTTGTGGACGGATTGTGATGAAAGTTTCTTGGAAGGTTCGTTTTGGTCCCAGAATAAAGCCCCTTTGCTATAGATCTAGGATATAATATGATTGACACTGTCTACAAGGCATCAGTATATAGAACTAAAATAATTCTTGCTCTTTCACATTGATAAAACTGATAAAATTTTTAACAATGATGTATACCCTACAATCTTGTAAGCTATTTAAATCGTCTTTAAGTTAGGTTTAACTGCGGTTCGCCAACTCGTCCAGTTCGCAAGATGGTCAACTGTCGGTGAGTTTCATGGCCACTGGTTACTGAGCCTAACTGAGGGTGCTAGCTGTGGGGTGCCGGTGCTACCACATATGAGTACCCAGTACCCCCCAGAACCCTCGGAACCCTCCCCCACCCCTCTCTCTGTCTACGGCCCTGACTCACTGTCAGTCAGCGAGTCCGCACAATGCTGGGCGAGTCGATCACAGAAAGTTTCGCTGACAAATTTTTCGTGCACCCTGCCCATACGGCTGAAGCAATCGAGATGGTATACAGCATTGAGTCTGGCTCTATACCACTAACAGATTTCTCCACGTAGGCGCTGCGACATTGGGTAACTCGACCCAGCCGCGTAGCACGTAGTTCTTGTGGAAACTCTGGTCTCCAACTTGGTTGTCGTGCAAGGTGGCACAGACACAGTCTATGAGATGCCTATAACCTATACTTGATCTGAAACAAATCGCCTGGTTGCAGCTTTGACGCGGCATCCAGTCATTGGCTAGAGACCATGTCTAGTGACATTCGTGCACTTGCTCGATACCATTCTGTTTATCTTTACGTTTTTCAGTGTTTTTGACTTACACAGCCTCCTGTCTGGCATTTATTTATAGTTATTGTTGACCGTTAGGTTGCTGCTGTGCTACAAGACATATAGGAACGTAATGCGTTTTGTTACATAATTTATTCAGATATTTTTTCCCAAAAATTGTTGTATGATTACGAAATTGAGAACTTACGAGGGGTACGATTTTCCACACAGCTGTTGTATGTATACCTGCAGTTGAACAAGCTCGATGTACGAACCCCGATATATAACTGGCCTATGATCTCGAAGCAGTAAAAAGACCCGTTAGGCCTCATTGTCACAGCGTGTTGTCCATTAATCTCCGTGCTTGTTTTTAACGGCTCTATACAGAGTCGTTTGGTTGGTATTAAACAGTCGTCTTAAAAACGCGAGTGAATGCATCGATAGGCCTATACACAAGAGTGCGATGCGATCAGTTAAAGGCAGAGTGACTGCTGAAACTGATGTCACGTGACTGTCGTTCGCCATCAGCATCGTTACACATATGCGACAAAGGAATGTGGTTGTGATATTCAGCGTCTCACATTAGGACAACTTTGGCGGTCGTTTCGTTGAAATTGCTGTCGATGGATGGATGCATAATCCTTGCTAACTGATTCTAGTCTGCTACAGTGCTGAGACTGCATTACAGACATTGAAACCATTGCTTGAAGGTCACGTCAGTGGCGGATGCACAATGACATACTTCATGTTGATTAATCCGGGAATGGCGGAATATCGTATATATGCGTTTGGCGTTGATATGGTGTGATGGATAAAAACTGTAGACGGATTCTTTTTCTGTCTGTCTGCATCAGCTAGGCCCATGTTCGGCACAAATCCGCAATAGTCGGCAGCAGACCGCGTATCCGACTAGGCACGCGTTAACATAAGCAAAATTATCTACATGGAAACATGGATTCCTCCTCGGTTCATCTGCTATTTTTGTTGTTGACCGTATTGGTCTTCTCGATGGCGTTTTCGTCGTCAGCTGACGTGCAAAGTCAGGGACGCGTGGACTCGCGCAGACCCTTGACAGCCCGTCGTCATCGTGTTCGGGCGCGCAAGACGCCGGAGGAAGCAATCCGGCGACAGATCGAACGGGTCAAGGAGAAGATTCTGAGTCAGCTAGGCGTGAGGACAATTCCGCGGCCTGGAAGCGTCAGACCGGCTCTGCCGCAGCCACTGCTCTATATGTATGACGTGGACATGTCAAGACAGGGCGCAGTAGGTTCGACATTCATGGACATACAACACCGTCGTGGCGTCCAAGCCAGGCGTGAGACGGACGAAGAGTATAAACGAGCAAGTCTAATCGTCTTTGGTCGCCAGAGTAAGTGTACGTTCGCTTCATTACCAACGACCTACGGGTAGAGTGTTTAACCCTTTACGCCCACTGTTGCCATATGGGTACAGCTATATAAACAATCCTGTGCCAGACCGGGTTAAGCCGTCATTTGTATTTTTTGACATGCGGGCACTCTGACGCTCAGCCCTGAGCGTCAGAGTGCCCGGATGTCAAAAATTACACACTATTGCTTTTAAAACCCGGTCTACACACGATGCTTTTTAGCTGTACCCATATGGCAACAGTGGGCGTCAAAGGGTTATTGAACGTAACCGAGAGTATGAAATCTGCATGTGTTTGTGTGTGGTCTCGGCTGGCAGCACGACATCGCAGGTGGTCGTATCGTTTCCGTGTTCACGGTGTCGGTGCTGGGGTTCACGTGACGTCAGCGTCTCTGTGGCTGCACAAGAACCGTGACGTCAGCAGCAATAGCAGCGGCGGTTTTCTGACGCTCAACGTACACGCCGTCTGCAGCAACGCCGTCGGAGACGACTCCGCGCCGCCACGAAATCGACGCTACCAGCTGCCGTGGACGTCCGGGTGGGTCCAGCTGGACGTAACGCACCTGCTGCGACGCCCGGCCACCAAGCTGACCGTCAGCTGCGTGGGTTCCCCGGCGTCCCGGTGTCGGCGGGTGATGTCGGCCAGGTCGGCACGACGTCGACCGTTCCTCGTCGTTGGTACGGCAGCAGAGCGTCAGCCTGAGCGTCGTAGACGTCGTCATCTGCGACGATGTGTCGACGGCGACTGCTGCTCGCTACGTCCCTACTACATCAACTTCACAGACTTGGGCTGGAATTTCGTACAGCGCCCTGAAGGCTTCTCGGTCAACTACTGCTACGGCTCCTGCCGAGGTTAGCCGAGTGTTCTGAAAGACTGCAGTGTAATGTTTAATGTTAAATTTCAACCGTAAGTATAAATATTTTACACCTTTAACAACAATTGCATCGTCGTCGCGTTAGTTTCGAGCAAACCAGTGATATTTTACATTTAACTGGCACACGCTAGCTACAATTGCACTGAATATTGGGCTCATATTAACGGCATATAAATATACAGTAGTAGTGAGTGTTATTGGCTCGCGTTGCAAGCTTTAAGCGACCCTTATTCTCTCTCGACGTGTGTCGGCAACTTTGACGAAAAATATCTCGGAAACTAAGCGATTTAAAGATTCGTGTCCAATAGGGACCCTATAGGACAGTGTCTATGGCGCGTCGATTGGTGACGTCATCGATGACGTCACGTGACTAGGACGTCATACAAGTAACGTCACAATTTTTAAAGTCGTCGCATTCGTAAACTAGGAACGACAAACCGGATCAACAATCTGTGTGAACCCTTAAACACGCGCTATTGTAGAACATTTGTGTTAAAAATCAGCTCATTCCGCGTAGAACTCTGGAAGAAGCATTTTTCGTAACCTTATACGGTTATACCCGAAGTGAAAATTGCGAATAATCGGTAGCTGTTGCAGTTCGATAGGGACTGTGGGTCGCTTAAAGCTTAGCAGCGTGCGAGCCAATTTGCTTAGCGTCTTGTCATTTTGTATCACTCATACTGAACTGAACAAGTAGGTCCACGGCCAGGTGGCCACTGCGACATGCAGTCCTCCCAGATAATTACAGATTATCACAAAAACGAAGCATTTTCGCTGGTGAAATGTATTCGACGATATGTGTTGAATGGCCTGTGATCATTTTGGTCTTTGTTAGACTAAATCGATCCACTTTTGGTGAAGATGTGCGCGAAAAACTTGCACGTTCCCAGTGACCTTTAGACCTCAAATTTGCTCCCCTTACTGTTGTCCACCGCTATGTTTTCACAAAATTAAAAGTTTCTATAAAGGTTTTCCTATTTGGAGAAAATCGGAAGCACGGTGCGCACAGGGGGACAGACGAACGGACTGACGGACGGACGGACGGGGTGCAACACTTAATGCAGCCCCTAGGGAGTGCCGCAATGGGCCAGATGGTCGCTGCGACATGCAGCCCCCTCCCCCGTGCGGTAATTAAAGATTATATACACTCATGCTATGCCACATTCATGTTTACATAGGCCAGTTACAGGAGACATAATAGAGGCATTATATCTAATCATAATAAATTTGAACTGAAGTTTTAGGTCTTTCCGATTTCGAGTAAATCGTATGCACGGGACGGACATACAGACGGGATGCAGCGGCAATGCTCTATGCTGCCTTCTGTAGGCAGGGCTATAATAATATCGGTGTAGAATTGAGTACCAAATGAAATCGTAACGTCTCATGTTACCAAGCACCGGCATCCAGCGAATATGTTGCTGGTAGTTTTCGGGATGACTTTGACCGACCTTGAAAACTACCCTTTTAATCCAATGTGTTAGAAAATACAGCTAGGCTACTGGTTGCAGTAGAGATCGGTAGCCAGTGCTTTGTGTTGGTTGTCAGTGTCAATGCTGAGGAGTCAGGTGGAAGATCGGTTTGGCAATGATCCGTTCTATCGGTCCGTACTGAACGCCGCCTCACAACTGAAGGACGACAGACGTCTCGGTGGCTGCTGCGCGCCCTCGGCTACGAGTTCGCTGTCCGTGCTGTACTTGAACGAACATAGTCAGCTGATGAACGCCCTCGTGCCCGGCGTCGTCGTCGAGGCCTGCGAGTGTGTGTGACTGTTGGTTGCCTGCGTTGTGTCCAGTTCTGTGACGTTGACCATCACTGTGATGGACAACGCACGGCAGAGTTTAGCGCGGAGTGCGGACGTTATTTGGTTGAGCAGACGCGCGCTTCCGGTTCATACAATACTGTGATTGTACTGTCTCCAAATACCGTACGCAACGACACATTAACCCTTTGACGCCCACTGTTGCCATATGGGTACACAGCTATAGTATCTTGTGTCAGATCGGGTTAAGCCGTCGTTTGTAATTTTTTGACATCCGGGCACTCTGACGCTCAGGGCCGAGCGTCAGAGTACCCGGATGTCAAAAATTACAAATGACGGCGCTTAACCCGGTCTGGCACAGGATGCTTTATAGCTCAGCTGTACCCATATGGCAACAGTGGGCGTCAAAGGGTTCAAACACACAGATGCCTATATTGACCATAACGTACTGAGAAAAGGTTTAAGACGGGTAAACCAGTGTAAGTGGCTCATCAGATCCCCGAGGGTCTGACTTCGTTGCGATCCACGTTTATCATTACCTGCGCTATGCAATGCATAAGCTCGGTGTTTACTGTCACAAAGTGTCTCTCCGTTTTGTCTATTTGCAAACATGTTTTTGTGCTTGTTTAAATTCGTTGGCTCTCAAAGTCAAGTCAAGTCAAGTAGCCTTTAATGAATGAGTGTGACAATCGCACAAACTTACAATTAAAATACAATACATGATAAATGTCCAAACACAAAAAACATAGCAGAAAAACACATAGCACA
>Ga0056114_1000721_pt1 | contig 12727 bp, 8 predicted proteins | sample WorMetHERISLAND1_FD_77005 | JGI IMG/M metagenome (GOLD analysis project Ga0056114, IMG submission 77005) | Marine gutless worms symbiont microbial communities from Max Planck institute for Marine Microbiology, Germany - Olavius loisae HERON... ...
CGTTATTTTCGGTGTGCGATTTGAAAGACGAAAAGTTGATAAAAAACAAACCTACACGAAAACTGAAACATGCAAACTCTATTCTAGAGACTTTTGAATATTTCTGCCAAATTTCATCAAAATCGATCGTTACAATTTCGAGCTATACCGTTTCAAAGTTGGGCCCTTTTTTTGAGACACAGTGCAGAGAAAGGAGCGTTGTCAAAGTTAAGAGACCACACACACACACACACACACACACACAGATAAAAACACAGTGGGTGGTCTAGCTGCTTACCCACACACATTCATGTCATCACAGAGAGCATTCTCCCACATGTGAGCAGTGATCGGTGCGTCCGCCCTGCAAGTAAATACACAACAGTTCAGCCGCTGACAACTGTCATCAAATTCATCAACAGACATTGTCACTGTTGTGATTATTACTAGCAGCCGATCCAGTTTGCATCAGGAACTCATGGCGCCACCTACTGAATGACACTGAAATGAGTTTCAAAGGCAAGAACAAGAAGCAATCTCGAGCTGCACCTGGTGAATTGAGTTCTATGCTCCAGCTACTGCAGTGGAACAGTAACACCTGCCGGAGTTCCGTTCCAGTGATTTTTTTAGAATCATTCAGTCTTCACAGACACTTCCTTGTTATCGTGACTGGTCATAGTGCCAAAACTGGTAGTTAAAAGCCAATCCCAGATGAACAAACAGAACTCCAAAATCATATATCAGATTACTAAACTACCATGTCACAAGATGGAAAAATGGTATAGAATAGTCGCATTATTGTTCACATATAAACGTAACACAAGCAGTTAGGTAGGTACACGTAGAGTGTCTACTTTTGTCAATATAGTAACAGACATGGAGACATTGTCCCAGCTAATATTCTCCACTACCTGAGGTGCAGCTTAACGGTGAATAATAATAATACACTATTAATCATAATTCATTCTGACAAAACCATAAAACTGAGGAGAAAACATTTTAAGCATGCTTTGTAACATCAGCTGAGAAGGTTCAGTCCCGATTCGCCGAAACCCGATTTGCCGAAACCCGACTCGCCAAAAACCCGACTCGCCGAAACCCAATTCGCCAAAACACTAACCCCTAACCCTAAACCTAATTCTAAACCCTAACCCTAAACCCTAATTCTAAACCCTAACCCTAACCCTAATTTTGGCGAATCGGGTTTCGGCGAATGGGGAAGACACCGCTGAGACTGACGAAGCACTAAACACATTATAACCAACAGAACAGCTACCATGCGTAGTCTTAGTGCTAATATGACATGACACATTTTCCACAAGTGCAGATCGACTTTTCAACTACTAGCTCATCATGTTCCTTCCTCCAAACTAGTGGTCACATAGCACAAAATTCGTGTTAAATTAAAAACGACCAAAAGTAAGAAAACTAAGCGTTGAATTTATGCCTGATCTGACACAGCTACATACCACGAGTGTTCAGCGTTCAGACCAATCTGCCACACACACACAGACTACACTATTTGCATATACAGATAAAGCACTGAAAAGCCAGCATCATTAGCCCACAACAATACAATGGCCCATAACAATTGGACATATATGATTGTGAGACAAGGATGAAACTGTTCCCAACATCTGACTAAAAATCACACACATTTTAAGCCTGGAGTTACATAAATTAACAAAATCGACAGAAAAGCTATTCATCCGTCATGTAGAAATGGTGCAAGCACAATGCCCTTAGGACATCATCAACTGTGCCAGTAGATATGACTTCCTGTTAGTATACTGTGATAATATGTATAGTACAGTAACTGTGTAACAACAGTTTCGAGACATCAGCTGTGACTAACTGTACTATGATGGTCTTATTTGACTGACAGATTTGTGTCGACTGAAGTGATGCGTGAAAGGTCAACGGCAGCATTGTTTGATAGACCATATGTTAGTTCCTGTGCATCCATGTTAGCTATGCAGCAATGACTCATACAAGATGGTACACTGTTGCCGCTAAACTGACTTTTCCGTTGGAGCAGACGACCAGCGTCAACGACTTGTCAAACCATCGGTCGTAGCCTTTGCCATACAGCATTGCGCTGGCGTAACCATCCAGCTTGGAGTCGTCATTCTATCAACACGTTCACAACCGCTGCAGGTGACATAAGCAGATACATATGAACAGGCGCAAAACCTGGCTCCTTTCCTTGCTAACTGTGGACAAGGCTGAAGGTCTCCCTGGGAAAACCGCATGGGATTACCGGAGTGGGAGTTCCCACAAACACGACCCAATTTCCTGCGTCTGTTAAAAAAGTGGACAGAAAAAAATCCAGTCTTTTATAAACTCAGTCAACAGACTGGCTGGGTTCAAGATCTCGAAAATGACCAACAATGTGTTGAAAGAGACGTCGCTCTCTTAACTAGCCGCTACTGCTGCTGCCAGTTTGACTCTAGCATTCTAATCCTACGACAGAAAATTAACAGAACAACAAACAATCCATTAAACACTGAATATTACGACTACACCAGCTTGTTAACGCTGCTGTAAGCCGGTACTGCAAGCTGCGACAGACAATTACTAGCAACTTACCCTGTCAAACATGTGCGGTTCTTCGTCCAACGCAAGAAAAAACGCCGCCTGTACAGACAGTGATCAGATGAAACATTGAGACAAACGCCACATCAATGGAATGTACTTCTGACATTTGTTCAATGTACATTCTACGCCGACATCACAGCAGTTGAATGGCACGAGCAGCGCAGCAGAACACTCAGTGAGCAGCATAACAAGATATTAGTTGTGATACCTCACGAGTGTCTGGGGCCACATTCTCGAAACTTCTTAGTAAAACCTCAGTAAGATTTCTTATCTTAGGAAAATCATAGCAAAAATATTTGGCAAAGCATTGATCTCAAATTCGGAAACAATAATGCAGTAATAATTGTAATTAACACTTTGATTTTACGTCTTGTTGCAAGTTATTACGTGACGTTGTTGTTAAATCTTTAATTAGTAAGTAGAGCGAAATTATGTCTGGTTAGTGATTTCCCAGATATTGTCAAAGATTGTCCTAAGATAAGAAATCTTCCTAAGATCTTCCTAAGAAATTTTGAGAATGTGGCCCCTGGTCTCTGGTAGACCGATCACAAATCTTTATAATTATTTAGTTACTAATTAAATAATGATTACGATTCTGCTCAGTATTTCCAGAAAAAAGCCACAAAAAATAACAACGAATAATCAGTGGGAAAAGTGAGGAAATCTTCGTTAATAAATGAGCATTAGGTAATGGCGAGGAAGAGACCCTTTCAACGGTGTCGAGCGAAGACCTATTCACGCCGGTTGAGAAGAAAGACTTGCGTGTCTTGGCCCACGTGACACGATCGGCAGCGGTGAGCGCGGCAAGGTGACGTTCACCGGGCGATGGTTCAGACGTCGTGTCATCAAGAATCTTCTGTATCATTCTGCGTCACAAGCACAGCCTTGTCTCTCTGTCTCGCCAGCGGAACAACAAACTATACCTGCTGCTTCCCAGAAACCCGACCTAACGTGTTAATACATGTATAACCGTCTACATATACAGAATCAGCAGAAAAATACTGTTAGATTACCACAAACAGCTGAAACATAACTCCAACATCCAAATGATACATCAATGTTAACAAAGAAAACTCCAATGACAAATGCTGCTGTAACAAACCAACTTAATGGCAAAACTAGTTAAAAACCATTGATCACTCGATTCTGTAGCAAATGCAGACGTAACGTGACAGATGGTAGCACCTTGTCCACTTCAAATACCTGAGACATTATTACTGACATATACAAACTGCAACCGTGTTGACGATTTTTTTACCACATTAGAACATCCCATGGTATCCCATACTTGAAATTTGGTAGAACCAGGATAACTGCCAGTTCCAACCTAGGACAAGTATGTATGGCTCATTATCAGGTAAGAATACTCACATTTCAATCTGACATGGCTTCAGCAGCTGCCCTTTGTCATAGATAAACATCTTGTAATAGCGTCCTCGATGGTAAACAGCGACGTGACGACTTTCCTTCACGTGGACGATTGTGTCTACACACACACAGATTTATACACTAGTTGAACAACAGTAGTCATTTGAACGACTACAAATTTGGAAAAAAAATCTGACAAAAAAATGCATTAAATATATCAATTACTGATTACACAGAAAATTCTTAAAAGTTAATAGATTACTGCATCAGCATAATGTAAATAAGTCTTGATAAAATTTTCAACAGTAACATCACTGAAACAGATAGATGCCAACACACACATAACTGGTGGTTTACAGGCAAATTACTTTATTTACCTTACAAACACATACACAAAACATTGTTAAAGAAGTATATGTAAATTAATGCATACATTAACTAAAAGTACCTAAACAGAAAACTTTAAGTATTAGCTATGAGGGAAGGCATGAAGCTCCGTAGCATAGCAATGACATCGACTGGACTGGAATCTTAAACAGTTCAAACAAAAAGACATTATTTTGCGTTTCAAATCGAGCAACTTAGTGGAAATGGTCATACATCCAGCAAATAATAACTCATATTAAAGCTACAACCTTCAGCCACAAACTTCTGACCTTATTATGACAAATGACCTACTTCATCTCATTCAGCTCTTGTCAGACTGTGGCATGACAAAAGCCTGGCAGTGCATTTTGCAATGGGTTGACATGTCACCAGTGACCAGAAGGTGGCACACCACGTAATACATGGACCAGTATCTGTGGCACTGTATCTGCACCACTAACTCAGGCAAGAATGTTCCACCCGTCAGCGACTCTGTTCCAGTTCATCTTCATCATTGATTGTCAGCTGCACCCGACTCCCTACTGTCGGTGACCAAGCTTTCCCGGTCGCCACTGCACGTGTCTGGAACAGTCTGCCTGATCTTGTCACTTCCGCACCTTCTGTAGCAGTCTTCCGGTCCCAGCTTAAAACTCACCTGTTTAACATTTCCTACCCCTGTGATTGTACAGTGCTTGCGCAGTGACTCTAGTTGCTTTGGACACTATAATCTTACTTACTTACTTACCCAATACCTTACCTTTCTTAATTACAATACGTATAAATGAAAGTAACTTGCCTTTTTCGATGCCTGGAATGCGTGTGGTATTAAACTGTCGTTCATACTGCCAGGAGCAAAGAGGAACGGTTTTGTTAAGCATCAACTAAGCACAACAAACGACCACACTTAGCTCTGTACAGTGTCCCTGTCCCAACTGCTATGAGCAATTTGGTGCTGGCACTAGCTCAGGCTGGTGAAAAAAGGTGGGCACTCTTTCCCTCCGGCTACCCACAGACGGTTTGCCAGTGTACCCTTTTAATCTGTGACCGATGGTTATTGTTAGATTCAGAGACGTTTAGCAATAACCTTCACCAGCTGTGTGATAACAGATTGGTGCTGGCAATGTGGTGACTGAAAGGAAACCTTTCAAAGGTGGTGGGTGCTTTCTAAACTGCTAAATTCAGTCAGGCTAGCTTATAGGTTCAGGTGTCTGTGTAGGTGTAGTCTGTTCAGGTGTACTGCGGAGAATGGAGGCCACTCAGGTGATGCAAGGTCTTTCAATTTGCTTAGTATACTCCTCCCTTTACCCTAAATGCACTGGCTCTGTTGATCACAGCTGGAGTCATTTTGACACACAGTGACATCAACATTCAGTAGCCGTGCACCTATACTCACCACGCCTTGCTATCTAGACACTAGCAGGAGCATAGGTCCTTTGACGTACTGTAGAGTCAGGGTCGTCAGTGCACTCCCAAACCATTTCCCCTTGTAGTTCACTGTTGTATGGGAGGTGTTACACACTGAGGAGTCTCCTTGATATTCTGGTAATACAGCACGTGGAGATGATGGATATTGACAGTCTCCATTGCAAGAGGGTCGGCAAGTGCAGACTGACCCAAATAATAGTTTAGTCACTAGTATGATGTCTTTTGGCTTAAGTTACGGGTCCATCAGTGGTCTCCAACTACACAGCTGTAAAAGCCCTGCCAGTGCCCTGTTTGGAAATTGGAACTGAACTGGCTGCAGAATCACAAGTTCACACAAAAGACAACAAAATACATCGCTATGCATCAGTTGTCTGAAAACCTGGCACAAAATGACGACTGACATCACATCAGAAACAGAGTCAACAAAAACTAAGTGAAACTTACATACTTAAGAATACAAAAAAGTATCGTAATAACTAAACATTTGATTTCAGCGCATACTTACTCAATCAGATCAACCAGACAAACCATCACAGTTGAGTGACACAACCTTCCTCATCCTACCTCTCTTGAACCTTTACTAGTGCTGCCTCATACCACACTGTCGTACATTAGTTATAATCTTTCTGTTCACCAGAATGATACCGACCGGTGGCATTTCTTCGCGGTCCAGTCCTCGACGATACAAAAGAATGCTGTAGACGACGTTAGCGGCACGTGCGGCTTGCACAGTCGTCGGATCTTGCAGAAGACCATCCTAGCAACACATGGCCAGTTGTAGTCACAAAAACACAAACTCTCATCGATGTAATAATGCTATACACAGCACATACTATGAACTAACACTGCCACGTGATCACAAACCCAGCTGTTGTATTGTATCTAAGGCACTGTTCAACATCAGTTGCAATCATATTTAGCTGTAAATTCCGAGACTCATGTATATCTCAGCAATACATAAAGAAACACTCTTCTACCTCGATGTGCAGGCGAGCTATGTTTGTCAGCAGACGAGCACAGTTTGTCAGTGACTACTGGACTTCTTTGTTGAACTAATTACCTTTACATAAGTCTACCTAATGTATGACTTACTGTTGAATTGAAAATAAAGAACTACCAACCAGTCCATAGTAGTTGCTGTTGATCATGATAGGAGATCGGCCACTCAGATACACGTACTCCTCCCACCAGTCAGACACCTAGACACATCATCAGACAGCAATTAAAAACTTCTGTTGATATTTGCAACAAATTCACAAATTATTAATCTTCCCTACGTAACACGGGAAAATGGTTACAGTATGGTGAAGAATATTACATGGGTTTTTGTTGGATGCCAGCGCCTCAGATTCAACCTTCGACTATCGACTATTGGCACTATATAAATATTTCATTGACATTGACATTGGCAGCATTCTCTTTACGAAGTTAAAAGAATTGTCAAAATCGGTTAAGATATTACAAAGTTAGTGCCAGAGTTTGGGGCTTACTTTTTTGAAACACGGTGTGTTTATTCAATAATCGTCACAAAATCAATTCATCAACTGGAAATCAGTTTGTAGCATGAAACATCTTAGCAAACCAGCAAAGCATAGAGAATTATCACGACACAGAGACTTACATAATTTGTTGCGAACCACGACTTCCACAGAAGGTACTTCTGTAGTCGGGGACCAACTCCTGTCTTAAACTCCTTCACCAGACGCTCCATTCTCTCGTACTTTTCGTCATCCATCAGAGGTCGCACTGACTTCAGGTACTATTCACATTCACACAAACTGTGCAGCACACTTCAGCATGTGATGTCCAATTCCACAAACATTATGTCAGACAAATCAAGTCGTAGTATCTCCTTCAGTACTTTGATACTGTTGGTTGGGTCTTTTGACCTGTAAAAACCGTCTCCCATATAACCTATACTGTGTTGGCGGGGACATAAAACACTGCTCACTCACTCACTCAGACAAATCACGCCTTTAGAAAAAGACACAATTCAACATTTAGTTGTATTGCCTACGACATTTAATTGCAGAGCACGACACCGAAGTGATTTGTCTAAATTCACCTGTTAACTGCCACATGCACAAGATTAATGACCAGTTTCCAAGTTTTTCTGGATCAGCTGATTGTACTGTTCACAGTGATGACCGTGTGACATTTGTTGTGGTTGGATGCCCTTCCAATTGTAAACCAGGCGAAGCACGCACAGAATCTAATCCACACACTAGAGCCCCCAGCTGTACCCGGATATCTGGATTAGCCGCCAAATTTCTGTCTGCTGAAAATCCACTGAAAAATATATGGCTAGCTGAAATTTAGACCAAATATGTTCAGCCGAATATCAGTCGTAAAAATTCGGCAGGAACGTGTCGATGACAAATGCAAATTAATTAGCAACTGAGTGACTGAAATGATATTCTGGTGTTCAAACTGTAAAACACTATGTACTTTACTGTTTACCAGGGATATAGCTTACATCATTATACATCAGTTGCACTTGGTGCTGTCGACGTTCTTCAGCCGTAATTTAGTTGCAAGTTTTGCACATTCAGCTGCAATTTAGCTGATATTTTGTTGTCCGCGTAAATTCAGCTAATCCGAATATCAGCCGATAATAATATTCATCCATCTGTATTTTTTTGGCTGGGGTGTCTACCACAGACTGACCTACATCCACACTGACCCGACCATAATCCATTGACCACGAAACCTCATCCACTGACCAGACCATTCCACCCATATCAGACATATACCACGGACAAACAACTACGATGCCATCTCAACCAACACCTCTCAGTCTTGATCTTATCAACAAGAGTTGCAGACGCAAAGAGGAATAATCAGAACGAACCCGTTTCATGGTGTCTTGGAGTGCAGGTACAGGCAGAGAGGGCAGAGAGCCCTGGTAGCTGTATAACAAAGGCTTTCTGGCAATGAAAATTCTCACCAGTACCTTCAAACACAAAACAACAACTTCGCAACACAGTTGCATATGGATTAGTGGCATGGAAACAACATTATAAAAAGAACAGAAGACAGACAAATATTATCATTTATATTACGGCTACAACTATAACTATTTATCAATGCAATCAACTGAAAAGACTAAAGCACTTCAAAATCAGATAATTCATTTCACTAGCAACGACATAATTGCACTGAAGATGCAAACACTAGTGTCAATAAAGCTGCTGTGTTGTAGCTACCATCCAAATCTTGGTGAGCAGTGACGTCTTTCCGTGAGATTCATACATGTAGCCGTGATAGGACAACAACACTTTCAACGTGAAGCGGATTGCAAATATTCCAGCTAACCAAACTCCAGTTGAAATAAGAATCAAGCCAATGTACACGTCCCATGGCTGTGGGCATCCAACCAGTCTGCAACAGCCAATGCGTTAATTTGATTTGCATCTGTTTAAGTATTCATGAGTGGAACTATCTGTTGCACGCATTTCATAAAATTCATTCACAACAGCAGAGTAACGAATATAACTGTCTGCAATCAGTTTGTCATTTAAAAAAATTCTCACTTCTCAGATTCAATATGATAACCGTAAAATCTGATAGCGAAAACAGTATCGGATTGGATTGTGCAGTGTTTTACGTCCCCTCCAACACAAAACAGTATCACTAAAAATGATCATACTCTAAAGTGTGTGAACTTGTGAAGTGCTTATGTAACCATTACAGAGACTTTAACAAGTTGACTTAAACACAGCTGTAAGGGCTACATCATCTCAGTAACACACGTTCACTGACTCCATTAACAAATCGCGTGCACTTCCATCAATACTTCACACAAGACACAGCAAAAATTTACTGAAACAGCCACTATTATTATAAATGTATATCTACATTTAAAAAAAATATTATCCAATTACCGCAACACAGCTGCAAGATAACTCCAACATCCATATGATATATCAATGTTAACAAGGAAAAGTCCAATAATGATCGCTGCCGTAACAAACCAACTTTCTGGAGAGACTGGATAAACACCATTGATCACTCGATTCTGCAGCAACATAGCAACTAATGATGTAAAAAAAAAACTTGTTCTTTTGCACATGTTTTTGTTGTTGTTTTTTTAACCGTTCTTGTTTGTTTTTTGTGTTTAGTTGGCCATTACTGTCGTCATTCAACGGGTGTTTTGACTGTTCCAACAATTTAAATCACACTGACACACTAAAATGATAGGATAAAATAAAAAATTTAATGTGCCAATGAGAGTAGACGTATTAACAATAGGCTTACTGTGTTTATTACGCTTAAAATTAGGAACACGGGCCAGATAAAAAATTACAAATAACAGTGCTGAAAAACTCTTTTTTAATAAAAAAACATGTTTTATTTTGTTGTTTTAAAACAAAAGAAACATGTTTTTTAAAAAAGAACATTTCTTTTAAAACAAGCTCGCATCGCTAGTATCAACATCTATGCATAGTGTTCTACTGACATAAGATTTCTGTCCACCTGTCTGTCTGTCACTTTTGCATTGCATCAAAGTGGTAACAATATATCATCAAAATTACTGTAAGTGGCCTGTTAAACAGCATCACTAGTGATGATAGTGAATGAACTTGTTTACGATTGATTAACACCAAAATCAACTGCACCAGTGGACGTGTGGCACATTTGTGATACTGGTAGCTGTCTTCTTATTACATCTCAATGACATACAGTTTCAGTACGTCGTGACACGTAACATCTTCACTCAACTGTCAGCCACCAGCCTGTGTCAGTCTCATAATTGATCAGATATTTTCACTAACTGCTGACCACTGGCGATTTTGAATAATCTGGTAACAACTGCTCGATGACACATTCAAATTTTTGCACTATTTTCTAAAAATACAACACAACCACAGCAAGCATGTCATCATAATTCTATTTGTATTCTATTTTTAGCTGCCTGGCTAAAATTTCAATTTCACTTACATAAACAAATTACCATGTCCCCAGTGAACTGTCATACTAACAGACACTGACCTTTATGCGACCAATTCTCTTCTTCCATGACCTCATACCACTGCGCCAGACGGCCCAGAAAGCTTCATGATTGAACTGGACATTGACACCGTCGGTAGTGACATGGAATGAGAACGCCACTGCGCTGTGAGCCTCCGCCATCCTGACCACAACATCATCAACCTAGAAGTTGACAGCTCTCAGAAAACAAAACAAGGAAACCCGGCTATTGCTGACAACACTGCACAATGTTTCATGTTGTTTCAGTACATAAGCTGTTTAATTACTGAACTGTATACTACCCAGATGTATGGACTGAAAGTGCTTAAGTATCTGTGAACTGTGGCAAGCCAGTGAACTCTTTGCAACAACACTTGTCCTTCATCGACCTGCACCAACACTGTGAACTGTGAACCACAAACTTTTTGTCATTAGATCACTGCTCAAAAACATTTATTAGTTAACATTTAGCAGCTTACTTATTTTATTCGTCCCATCCGTTTGATCGATCCCAGTACTACTGAAATTTTTACTATGCCACTGTTGTGGGACATATTGGACTCTTTTACCACTACACTTTTTTGTCTGTTTATATACGTGTATAGGCTTTGCATTTTGTTAATAGTTTATCTCAAACGAATATATGATGATATAATATGGCTACAACAACAAACCTCATGGCATGAACATAGTGATCATGTCACATATTTCATTCGTCTTTCTGGCCAGTGCACGTCTCTCCTATGCATTGGCATTTGGCAGTGAAGCCGTTCGTTCGACTCAAGTTGTGGAGCCCAGTGGCCGGGCCACTTCTGTGTTTAGCCAAATATTAGCGTCGTCCTCTGTATTATCAGGCGGGTCGCAGACCACAGACACATACTGTAACTCCATCCATCCCTGGACCATTACTGGGGTATCCAGATCACCCGCCTTCTGCACTGGACGTCTCCCTATATATTTAAGTGCCTCAGATTCGGCCACCGGCTGACACTGTGCACTCTAAAGATTCGTTTACTTACTTAATTACTAACTATTTGGGAAAGTAACTTGCACTCTCTATTAGCTATCACCCACAAAGCTGCATTCCATTTGCGACATTTTACAGCTTGCTCATCAGGACTGTAACTAGAACTGGGTCATATGGCCGTCACACACACCTGGCAACGCGCAAGGCCAGGTAGGCGATGATTAGACAAGATGTAGTAATATAAGTTGGCGCGAGTGTCGTAACAGCGTAGCACACCTTTGTGTACGTAAAGCAACAACTGGGGACAACAGCGGAAACGATAATCCACTAAATATAACGAGTTTTCACTCAGCTGCAGTGCTAGACGTAACGGCAACTGACCTCGTTTTTTCCTACACGTAAACAAAACTTTGGCCCAGCCGCATGCCACCGGCCTTGCCTGCCACAGGCTCGCCGCCCAGACCACACAAATCATTCCAGCCGGGCTGCCGGCCTAAATCAGCTGGCGCGTGAAGTTAGCAAGCGGCGATCCTTGGTGAGCCGCTGTATGTATATTCACTAGCTGAACAAAAATACCAAATAAGAAGTTAAGGACTGATTTAGAACCGAAAGTCACCTGGAGCCTTTTTGTTATGCACTCAGCACTGCCTAACCGCAGTAAACCATACCACGCAGTTACAATCGGAATCTCTGGAAGAAAGACGTAAGGTTCAACGGCTAGCCTTCATGTAGGCCTACAAGATTCTGAATGGCCAAGTGGCAGTACCAGCAGCTTCTGTCGACCTTATCTCGTCTTCCAGACCTACTCGCGGCACCGATGCAAATCAACAGAAACTGATTACTGTGAGATCGCACTCGAGAACTACAGAGAGTCTTACAGCATCAGGACAGTGAAAGATTGGAATTCTCTGCCTCAGCCCGTCGTGTCAGCTGGCTCTTTAGCATTGTTTAAGAGCCGCCTGACTAGTCACGTTGCACCATGACTGCACAGCCCGTCGGTGTGATGCCCCTGTCAGGGGCCCTGCCGACTACTCATCCAGATCCAGATCCAGA
>Ga0056114_1000722_pt1 | contig 12725 bp, 7 predicted proteins | sample WorMetHERISLAND1_FD_77005 | JGI IMG/M metagenome (GOLD analysis project Ga0056114, IMG submission 77005) | Marine gutless worms symbiont microbial communities from Max Planck institute for Marine Microbiology, Germany - Olavius loisae HERON... ...
AAACGAATGAAGATAGGCCAGTATTGTCAGCGACAACGTTGTAAGCACGTCGAATTGGAGCAATTTTTGGCAGGCTTTTGCGTCGCGCGGGTTTGTCAGCGATAGCTGGGCTTTCTTGTTACTTCTATGAACATTTTCACTGCATTATTGGTTAAATAGTTACATTGTAGCTAACATGTTTCTTTCAGCGACAGTGAAGCACCCAACAGTGCATGCTGTGACTGGTTGGTTATAACTGTCACTAGTGTGGGCATGGTTGGGTCAGATGCCATACTTGGTAGTCTGCATGCTTTGAAAAAAGTTTGAAGTTTATTTGTTTAACAAACGCGTAGTCGTCTGTAATAGAAGTAATGGCCTTTAAATGTCATTATGTATCACAAAATTGAAGACAGGATTATGTTGCTTTTGCATGCCAAGCAGGAATGGTAGACAAGCACAGATTTAATTATTCGGTGTCATTGCTTGAATGCTTCAAGCCCATGACAATAATGCTTCATGCGACATACCAGGAGTTTGGAGTTGTAACTGTATGATCCTACTAGGCAAAAAGGTACCACAAAGGACCTTATGAAATGCTGACATATTTGCACACTTCTACATTGCTCGAAAGCTGTTGAATTCATGCTACTTATTATAATATTCATGTAACTCTAGGTCCCTAGAACCCTACCACCATATGGTTATTTCTGGATTATGCAAAAGTGCTTGAAGCAGATACGTCTTCTTTGCAACATAAGATGAGACGAAACGTGAGAGAATTGTTTGTGTTTGTGTAGTTTGCAGTGCATGTGTTATGCTAGTATAGTTTGTTTTAAAATTGTTTAGTCTTTTGAACAGGTTGTCTTGTATGTTTGTACTTGAATCAGGATGTGAGTCAATGGGAGGATTTGGGAGGTTTAGAGTTCTGCTTCTGTCCATGCAGCAGACTACTGACATTCTTGTGCTGCTCTGATTGGCAGCAGGCAAAGCACTCTAGTGAAAGTTGTTGACAAACTGATTTAGCATACTGACTGCTGAAACTTAAAACTGAACTAGTATTGGCATTTTCTTGCAGTGGTCTTGTCTTACAAGTTACATTGTGCTATTATTTGATCAGTATTTTCTGTCCATTATTTTAAGCTTATCATAGATGGCAGGCTTGTAGTACACTTTAACAACAATTAACAGTGATAGACAGTTCCGAAACTGAAATAAACAGAAAACTGGTTTTAGGAAAATTATTTGCATTAATGTTGGTGTAAGGCATTATCCATACCATATTGTCATAGACTGACTGTTCAGTCAGTGAAACTGCCTGTAGGCTATCATCACTCTTTCTCTGTTTCTGGTCCCACTGTTTGGAATGTTTTGCCTGATTACCTTAGAAATCCTTCTCTTTTTATTGAACTGTTCAAACGTTACCGTGTATCTAAAAAACCTTGTTTGCACAATATTAACACGATGCTCCAGCGCAGTAGAAACTTCTTTAGTGCATGTGCGCTGTATAATATGATTGATTGATTGATTGAAAGACGGTTCAGTGGCACAGTAGAACTTGTTACGGCACAGTGCTGCGTGTGGAAGAATGTCGGCTTGTTACACTGATTGTGACTATTATTTTGTGCATAAAAACCATGAAGGACTGACAAATTCAGTGTTTTACACGTGTCTCTGCTGTGAAGTCGGCCAATAATTACTAACTCTCTTTGACTCAGCACTCAGTATGTAAATGTTTTGTGTCCGTTAGCATGGATAGTGCTGTCGGTAACTCTTTGTTTGTTTTGTTTAGCACAAAGGTTTGCCGTACTGTGATATTCCTTGTTACTGTGCACTGTTTGGACCACACGTTTATCATCGCGGCGTCGGTGGCTTTGAATTCAACCCGACCAGCCCAACGGCGCGAAGATCATCCGTGTCGACTATGGCAAAAACAACGGCTGAATCGACACCCGTCTTTGAGTGTGTAATATGATTAATATCTTAATATATAACTCAGCATGTATAACCAATACTGACACAAGAGTAAAGTAATAACAGATACCTTGTCGTTTTATTGCCTTTTTCTGGGCTACATCTGTACATTTCAATCCCATGCCACTTACCGATGTCTAGGACATCTTATATATGTATAATTGTAATATCATTGTAGTGTCTACAATAAGGAAGCTACTTACTTGCATACTTAGCAGGTGATTGTGTTAGGCTGATAGTAGTTTTGTCAGTCACATCCTCTGTCATCGTCGTTAATATCGTTACTGTTTTTGCATCTTTCTTGAACCACAATGTCCTCCTTATTTAACTGCCTCTTACAGGGAGTCGACCGGCATCGCCTATGGGGCTAATTTTTTCTTGCAGTTTGATGTGTGTTGTCTTTTAGACTGGACCTGGAGACGAAGTTGAAAGCTTTCAATGATTACTACGCTGCAATTTCTGTACAACAAATCACGCTGAAAAAAGTAAGCTGTGCATTTGTCACGTGTTAGTGATTAACTATTATTAACTGATATAAAGTTGAGCTGTTGTACATAGATTTTCAGTTTAATGACTTATTCATCGATATCTGCACCTTCCCGTTAGTTTAGCATTTTGCTTTAACCCTTTGACGCCCAGTTGCTGTACAGCTATAAAGCATCGTGTGTGAGACCGGGTTAAGCCGTCATTTGTAATTTTTGATATCTGGGCACTATGACGCTGACACTCAAGGCTGAGCGTCAGAGTGCCTGGATGTCAAAAATTACAAATGACAGCTTAACTTGGTCTGGCACACGATGCTTTATAGCTGTACTGTTACGGCAACAGTGGATGTCAAAGGGTTAAGCTATTTGATGCCACCGGACAGTACTGTCGTAATGACAGGAACATCATCTGTCCAATCCTGCAGTCATCCAAACTTCTGCGTAGAGAATCTTTAATGGATCTGTCTCATCTGTTCACCGTCGTGTGTAAAAGAGCAGCCAGTTAAGTCTTGATTCTGTGCATTGTTTGTAGCTGGACGACAGATCCGTCCTGCAGGGTCAGTTGAGAGTGCACTGGGGCATCCGAAGTCCGATCTACTTCAAACAGAAGGATGAGACTCCATCACCAGCCAAACATCGTCATAGCTGCTCTGTTACCATCACGGACAACCATGATGTGCAGATAGTGAGTGTTTGATAGCTTCGCTAATTGATTTGACAGTGTTGGTTGGTTGGGAGAGTGAGTGAGTGAGTAGATTCTTAACGGCACATCAGCACAGTTAGGCCATACAGTGCCATTCACGCCGGTTCACGCTGGAAAATACGGGACAGAAGATCAGTTAAAAATGACAGTCAATACGTAAAACACCAGAAAACCCAGAAAAAGCAAACAACGCAAAGCACAGCAAAACAAACCTACCCTGGATTTGTTGCCTATTACGGCACTTAGCCAGAAAACAGGGTGGGTTTATTGTACAATGCTCCTGAGCCCACATGGGGCACGTTGGTTGGTTTATGTATGTAACTGATGAGTTGTGCGCATGTGGTCAGGACGCGCTGAAGTGCAACGGCACGAGTGAGTCGGCCGTTGACGGTACTGACCCGTTTGACTCGGAGGTCAACGACGGTGGCGTTGTTTTGCGGAAACGTTTCAAACGACGAAGCGTCAATCGACTGTCAGTGATCAATGGCCATTGTTACAACCGCGAGGTAACTATCCCTCATTTCTGTAACCATTTTTAATGTGTTAATTTCATGAAAAAATTTAAGAAATTTGGGCTATTAACAGTTCGCTGTGTTTTCTTTGACTTTAATTTAACCTGTATTTTGTTAACATATATATTATTTTTTGAAGTAATGTGTGTAACCGTCATTGTCTAATAACCCAGTGTTTGTCAGTGTAGTTTGTAGTGTATATCATAAAGTTTTGTAATTATGTTGAGTGCCAAACCTGTAATGTTTACGTTCGAACTAATCGATGCAGAGCTAACAGGTTTAACATGATGGCCAATCACTACAAGGCAATGAATTTTGTGAGCCCAATTTTTCCACTGGGAATGTACGTATAAGGTCCCAAAGGCCGAATTTTTTCGTGGCCGTGATCTCCACACATGGGTACGGCTATAAAGCATCGTGTGCCAGACCGGGTTAAGCCGTCATTTGTAATTTTTGACAACCGGGCACTCTGACGCTCAGCCCTGAGCGTCAGAGTGCCCGGATGTCAAAAATTACAAGTGACGGCTTAACCCGGTCTGGCACACGATGCTTGTTAGCTGTAACCATATGGCAACAGTGGGCGTTAAAGAGTTAAGCTTCCATACTGACTGATTGACTGACCGACAAGACCGGGGGTCTGTGAGGCTGCTGTTGGGGGTATATCCTCTAATGATTTCCTTCTAATTGTTGTGTGTTAATCTGTCAGACGAGTGTGTTCGTCCCATGGCACGGCAGCGTGACTGTCGTCACTGTCACTAGCCTTGATGACAGCTCACAGACAATACGACTGCTGCTCGACAAGTTCAAGGTGCTCTGCATTGAACATTACATAAAGCCTGCTGATTAACTGACCACGTTTCTGTGTTAATTAAGATATTGATTTTTTACTGAATACTTGGATTATCCTGAATAACAGAGGTGGAACAGGTCTGATGTCAGTAGTTTGTTGTTATCTGATATGTGCATATTGTACAAATCCAGCTTACCGATACTGACGTTTTATTGTTAATGATTAAAGTTTGTATGCTTTGTTGCTTGTAAATTGTTAACATTCTTGGATATTGTGAGTGGTTGGGTGTCAATATGAATTTGAACTTCTTAGAAAGTTGATCATTGTGTCAGATTATAGGTTTGTGACCAGGACGTCATCACTCCTCTTAGATCCAGCTCCAGTTGTCTCAATAATTCTCCTCTGAAGTACTGAGTTACACTTGGTGTAATTATGAAAGAGAAAGTCTAGCTTGAATGTAGGCTGAAAGTAATGTTGATTTACCGTAGGTGGAAAACTCTGCCGATGAATACTGTCTGTCAGTGGTCAAGTCCTCTGGTGGTGAGTACTTTTTGTAATTTTATGCATCGTTGCTATTGACGAGGCATCGTATGTTATCTGCATGATAGCATTGGTGAAGAATAGATAGCCATACAAAGCTATTTTTGTAAGACAGGCGTAGCTTGTGGCAGTAATATCTGTAGCTGAGAATCTGGTCATGTGACAGTCTTGCACTGTTGTTATTGGCAGTTTGAACATGAATATGAGTGATGTCATGGACTTCCCCCAACATTAGGATAGTTTCTGTAGTCATTAACTGAAACGTGACACTTTTTAGTTGCTCACGACTGTTGTTGTCAACAATGTTACAGTTGTGGTACGTTAGTAAACCGAGAATTGGATTTCATTTTTTGCACTTGATGGTGACTACTGCATGTGGGATGCCACTTTCACACCTTTGCCCAGAAGACCATTTTACCAGACATCTTTTTCTTCGTTTTGTTTACTTTGGTTATCACATAATGTAAAGGTGTCATTATTTGTATAACTGAACTGATTCTATTTATCTGAATACAGCCTTAGCCCGTATGAGCTCTATAACTGCCTTGGAATATTTCACGTTTCATGTATGAGATCTGGAAAAATGTTGCTTTTGGGTTCTAAATAAGCCAACTGAGTTGCTGGCATTTTGTGCTAGAAACCCGGGCACTGGGTGACAGCGACATTCCTCTGCTGGAGCGTATCATTCTCGGTCCACTGGAAGACGATGCTAAGATTTTTATCATTGAACGCCAGCAGACGTTTGACATTACAGAAGAGGTTGATTAAATGATTACTTTCTGTCGATTGCTGGCATAATTACGTGTCGTTTTGCGTCTGTGTATTAAATCGCAACAGATACAGCTATTGATGTCATTTAGAACAGTGATATCTTGGTATTAAAATGGCGAGATGTAGTTTACTGGTTCTAGTGTACTGTAAGCCAGGCAGTCTGGGGTTGCCTTCTGCTGGTTTCATAAGGGGACTATGACCAAATTCCTCAGGTGCTTTGGAAAAGCTGATACCTTATAGGTATGCATTTCGTTGCTGCGGTGGTAAAAGTTCGTTATTCCGTTTATAGGAAGCAAATAATGATATTTACTAATGTTATTAAGTGGGCAATGTATTATTATGATAAAAATATTTTTATCTAATGTATGCTGGTAGCAGTATAAAGCTTAAAATGAGAAAATTGCATGATGTCTTTTACCGTGTATCATGTCTTGTGTCTGTGTTATGGGGTCGATATTAATGCACCGGTACTGCAACTGCATGTGTCTGTGTTACCTGTGTGAATGTCGTACAGGTAGCACAGTACATCAACTTACCTGAGGCCGTGCTGCGTGGCTTCCTGGACAAGTGCTACCGTGACGAGGAGCGAGATGTTCAGTGGATTCAGGAAAAGTAAGATGACAACGACGCATTATGTACCAGCTTAAACTTGACCAGCATCGGAATGCATTTAGCTGTTTGTAGTATTCTGTATTGGGCGAAAAACACCATGTGTAGAATTAGTTTTCGTTTTCACGGCAGCTGCTTGTAATTTTTTAGCGACATTCAACGTGACTGCTTCTCATTGCGTGCAGCTACCAAATTGCGACTGATTGCATTTGAAGGTTTCATTTTTAACACAGTGATGCCACGTTGTCAGTGCCATTTGTTTGTGAAACAAAAGATGCCATAATTCAGATGATGCACACAGGAGTCCATCAGACTTTTGCATCACTCGATGATTGCTGTGAGCACATGAAGGTCATTTGTAGGCATTCACGCATGTCCAGTCATTTTGTAGCATAAGGCTTTCTTCTAGTCTTGTTATAGTTTGGGTTGGCCGGCTCAAAGTTTGTAGCATTCTTAGGTGAATTATGCTCAGAAGACTGGTTTCGGATTGGGTGTGTGTGTTTGGCTGGGGCAGATTGTGATATAGTGATCTATCGTCACCAATAATAAAAGTTCATGCCTGTAATCTTGCTACAGACGCTGAAATTTGCCGATCTGTAGCTTTTTCGTTACTGGCATTGTGAACAGTATGATGACTGATGTGTGTTGGTGACTGACGTGACATTGAGTACTGTGTTTCCCGCCTTGTGTGATCGTTCATTCATAAGTAAGTAAGTAAGTGAGGACATTTCTGAGATCGCGGACCCGCTAGGCACTGGAGTCTCAAAATTTTGAATGATCAAACAGGAACGTTGTTAACGCTCGACAGAATTGCAGAAGAGAGTTTGAAGAAGAGAAGAAGAGAGTTTCACGGACATGGTTTAGTGACAATAACCCTTTAACGCTCACTGTTGCCATATGGGTACAGCTATTTGACATCTGGGCACTCTGACGCTCACGGCTGAGCGTCAGAGTGCCCGGATGTCAAAAATTACAAATGACGGCTTAACCCGGTCTGGCACAAGATGCTTTATAGCTGTACCCATATGGCAACAGTGGGCGTTAAAGGGTTAACGTGTTGTATATAAGTAAACAGACATTTCTTTCTCACTGTTCATTTATGGAGCAGTGGCATCAGTAGGGATTGGTTGCTGGAGGATGATAGTTCAAGATCAGTGCAGTTAGAACGGCATCAGATTGGTCACACATTACCCACTGCTACTGATAGCCTACATTTTTGTCAGTAATTTACTCCCATTTCTTAGTGATCCAATGCTTCAGACACCGATGAATGCAAACTCTTCATTTAGACAACTTGTCTGTAAGTTTGTGATAAGACCTGTCCGTGATGCAGAGTTGCTGTGCTTAGAGATCGGTGGATCAATTGACCATTGTGTGGAACTGTCGTAGGTTCAACGTACGGAAGCAGGCTTTAGAAGAGAGAATGCTAGAACTCTGCCGATGCTGATGTTGTATCTGTCATCGTCATCAATGTCTGGAGGTCACTGAGATCGGGGACCATTTCTTTGTATTATCTTGAGCAGCATTATGTGCCGGGAATTGTGATCATGTGCTGTCGTCTTGTATTCATTCTCTGCAGAAATATTGTGATTGATTTTTCAAATGTAACGAATTCTGACACGTCTTGCTATCATTCCATGAACTTCGACTGTAATAGTAGTTAGAGCCGTCGAGCGATTAATTTTTTAAATCGTGTTAATGCATGCGATTAAAATTATTTTAATCACATGTTAATGTGTTAATTATTGCATAAGTTTGACAGTTCTATTTATATTGTATGTTGCTGTCAGTGAATGACTGCACGTCTCATCTACAAGATGCGACTACTGTCGAACTTGCCATCAAACAATTTATTAGCTTGTAAACTGAAAATTATTGCAACTGCAACATAATAATTAATTGAATATTATCAAATAACTGCAGTTTAATTGAATATTGATATTCCTGCTTCATAGAATTTATATATTATTAATATTTTAATGAGCATTAATTTTGTAATCGTGATTAATACTTTTGCGCATTAACACAAAGTCAACGCGTTAATTTGACAGCACTGATAGTTATGCTAACATTCAGCATGAATTATGAATATTCTGATAGGAATATTTACGTGTGAATATTCAGATATTTATTTTTGTGTATTCTAGTTAGCACAGCCCAGAATGGTCGTGTTTTTGCATTAATTTGTGTACTTGTGTCCTCATGAGCTGAATTCCATAAGATACCTAGATGAAGTCTCTTTTTTGCATTTTTTGCAGCAAGTTGACCATTGAGCAGGAAAAATGCTGTCATTTTGTTGTGATTTGTTGCTGGATACTGTAATATTCGTCGTTATTACATGCTTCTGAGGATGGAAACTTATTAATTGATCCTGGATGTTACGCAATGTGGTACAACCTAATGTAATTGCTGATGTATTTTAAAATCTATTTTATATTTTCCAGTTGATTTTCAAATTGCTTAAACTGGTATTTGTAAGTAAATTATCTCATTTAAAAATCAGGAATTTTGCATCTTTACTGTGGCTTGTGCAAAGAATCATAGTTCTTGACAAGTGTTGGCAAAGTTCTCAGTTCAGTTCAGTTTGATTAAAAAACATCATTATAATTAGTAAGTATTCCTTAGAATCATCGATCAGCATCAGTCGCGTAAGCCTGGGAGGACATGTCTAATACTTATTCAAAGCTAACTTGAAACGTGATGCAGTCAAACTGCTTGAACATTTTGGCTGAAATCGTTTTACTGTAGTTAAACTGTTGTCATAATTATAACGTGTGAATAAATACACATTTTTGGCCCACACTGTAGTAAATGCGATAGTCGTAGCATTCATAGTGATATCTATTGTTTCTTTTCTGCCACATCATTGTCAAGAGCGTCCGATATAAAGTTACAGTGATGAATGTACTGTGGAAATTGTGTTGAGGAAGGTAATGTTGAGATTGGCAATAACAAGAGCTGAAGTCATAAACACCGTGGTGAAATTTTTTCCCAGGCCAGGTGAGATTTGTTTGTGCGGCGATATCTTGCACTCAATAAGCAGCAAAAACAACAAAAACGCAAAAAAACGTAAGCCAACTGTAGAAGTTGCTTGTCTTAATTAAAAATATGAAAAATACTACATAAAATTTGGTCGCATATGGGACTCGAACTGTGGACACCAAAACTATTACGAGCCGATCAGTCACTCTATCCACTAGGCCACGAAAGCACTAATGGCAGACGTCGTTTTCAAGCCCTGTATATACCACACACATACTGTACATGTGTCTATGTATGTAAATCGCACCTTGGGAAAAATAATGAAGCGACACAGTGATGTATTTCAGGTACGTGTTGTATGTTCTGGTGCTGTGCTGAACGTCAATTCAAATTGTTAACATTAACTTCTCCAATCAACTTCAGTTTTCATAGCACTGCATTGTGTAGTGGATACCGTTGTGTTTTGACTAGATTTTATTATAGTTGTTATTCAATCGAAGCACTTGCTGACGTGATTATTGAAATTTTATTTTAAACTATTTTTAATTCAGTGTTGTTGGAAATATTGTATTGCTATGGTATGCTCACTGCTCGCTGTCGAGAACCCATATTTTAAGTTTAAAGATCATCTGGTTGGAAATTGACACGTTAATTGTCAGCATTCTAGTTGTGTTCAGCAGAGTTTGTAGCCAGGTTATTTCATATTGCTCAATTTTCGCTTGTTTACAAGTATCATACAACATATTTTACTGTACTATTGACTCTTTCATGATAGTCATTGAATAGAACTGTATATAGCCTTCGTGTACATATGCGTAGACTTAATGTACTATGTTCACTGATTTAACTACATGCAGCCACAACCAGAGCCGTAAATAATTAATCTATCGCAGTACCGCGATGCGTCCGTTATAGATTTACTCTGGTTATTTGCTGGAGTTACGGTAATTGTAGGAAACTAGTAACAGACGGATGGACGGACAGCCTGGTAACAATAGGCCTAATTTCCCGTAATAAGAAAGCCCGAAAAGAAAATTAGAGGACAGCATCTAAGTCAACAACCACAAGTCGCTAGCATCTCGTCGGGTAGATTGTCGACCCAGTCATTTTTAGGTCGACTTAGTCGACCTAAAGTAGTCTCAATGTCTGTCCGTTCGTCCACAAAAATTTTCCGATTTCAATGAAATTTGGTGTATAGCCTAAGTATCTGCAGTATATTTTCTGCAGCATCATTAAATATATATTTAAAAATAGACTCAACAAATACTGAAAAAATCAAGAAGTTATATTTTATGATTTGCATGCTGATAGGCTACTTTAGGAAACGAAAGTATAAGTAATATTTTTAGCTAGGTGTTAAACGCTATCATGTCTATCGAAGTTTCACATTTAGGTTGACCGCACAGAAGCCATTGGCCTAGCTCATTACATCCGCTTGCTATGAATATGATAATACGAATGTTTGCAATAGACATGTCGCCATGTAGCATTTAACGACTGACTGCCCGCGACGTACGGTTGTAAAAAATCAACATGCAGTCTGATGCATGTCGTTAAAAATACAAATGCTTTGTTGAAAGCTGTCTTCCCTAGAGACATTTACCATCACATGCAAATTATGCAGTCAAAGGATCGGCTTTGTATAAAAAAGTCGGCTTTGCGTTTCGCTGACTGAGTTACGTAATTTTTCTTTTTCGCAGAAAGGCAAACTTCCGTGTCGGAGATTAATGCACCGGTGAGACTGCAGTCTGAACCGACTGGTCGTCGGATTACGCATAAGTTACAGACCGGTAGGCCTACGACAATCGTATAGGTAGACCATTTTGTGCCGTGGTGCGCATTATGATGTAACAAACTGATAGGCCTAGTAGGCTACTAAATGGCAAGTTTCAGAGAATGCTCGCGGCCTGTAACTTAATATTTCACTCGTGCGTGTGAGTCGATGTAGCGAGCGGCATTGAAGCGTGACGCCAATGCAGGTAACATGTACATGTACGCCTCGAGCGCCGACAACACAGCAAATAGACGTCGTGTTGTGTGTTCAAACTAGGCCTATACTGTACGGGTCGCCTACATACATAGGCTCCTCTGCATCGCTGTCATCTGTAGACTTTGCTTGGAGCGTCTAGTTAATAGTGATTATACGTCTTTCAGATACATCTATACTTCACTCTCGCCTAACGTCGAACATATACAGTCGTGCTTATACACAACTTGGTGAGTCAGCTATGAATCAGTGTTGCACGTTTACTTGGCGGCGTAGTTTAGGCCTATCATAGGCTTATAGTCGTATTGTCGTCTTTGTTATCGATCGTTCACCTGTAAGCTGTTCTGTTACACCTGCAGTAAGTATAGGTAAACTTTAGTCTATAGAGTTCTGTTGGACGACAGAGGTGTTTTCGAGATATTGGGCTCTAAGCATATTGGGGTTACAATTTGACCTTTCGGCGTCCCCGTGACATCATCGGTCATTTGTGAACATTCGATTCGATGCCATTTCCTATTAATGGTCCTTTAGAACCAAGCCTCTATCTCTAACGGTTTCCGATATATTCAGTGGTGACTGTGAGTACGGTCGGCTAATAAAATGAATGAATGAATTTAGCAACAATCGCTAATTACTAGAGTCTGTTGTGAGGCAGTACGGTCGGCTATCCTAGCGACAGCTTGGCTTCTTGTTTGACACGAAAGATACACGTACTGAAAGTGTTCCACAGGACAGATCTGCCCAGTGGCACCAATATACTACACTGTGTCTCAAAAAATGGCCCAAGTTTCAAAGTTCAAAGGGTCGTTTTTTGAGACAGTGTAGTATATTTGGTGGCATTAACAACAGCCCGTAAAGTTGCACACACACAAAACACAAAGCAAACAAATGAATAATAGTTTATGTGAATAGACTAAAGTCAATGGTATCAAAAGATCTTTAAACCAGGGGCGTCATTTGAGGGGGCCCCTGTCTCCCAAGGCCCAAGCAAAAAATAATGTGCAGTGCAAAACTACCCACACGCGTCGCCACATCCTTGCAAGACGTCTTCCGTGCCATTGTGATGTCCATGCAGTTTGTATGCTACCACCCAGTTACCACGCAGTTCCCTCAATTTGACGCTTCATTTCTGATGACATGTACAGTGTGAGTCAAAAAAATCCCCCCCTGAGGGGTCCTGACATTTTTCATTTTTTTCACAAACGGTTGAGAATTTTTAATCGAATTTTTGTACACCTATTATAGGTTCCCATCTACGCTAGATTACAAATTTTTATTAAATTATCCCCGACTTTGACGAAGTTATGCCATAATAAGCGCGACTACCCAGTTCACATAATATGCTCAAAATGTTCACCATCGGCCAAAACGCATGCGTTGACACGTTTGCGTAAGT
>Ga0056114_1000723_pt1 | contig 12724 bp, 8 predicted proteins | sample WorMetHERISLAND1_FD_77005 | JGI IMG/M metagenome (GOLD analysis project Ga0056114, IMG submission 77005) | Marine gutless worms symbiont microbial communities from Max Planck institute for Marine Microbiology, Germany - Olavius loisae HERON... ...
TAAGTGGAGATTTAAGTGACGATTGGCAGCAAAGTGGTGTTCATGCAATGCGATTTATGCTAAGTGCCACTTAAATCCGGATTTAAGTGGCACTTAAAGTTAAGTAACGTTCTTGCAATCCGCTCTTAGTCAGAACGGACATTTGGCAGCTCTAAGCCTAAGCCACCAGGCCAAGCAGTAAGCATTGCTGACACAAAAAGTTTTTTGACGTTTGTTCTATGCATGTTTAAAATATTAACAGTTAATTTTATCTTGGCACAAGTAAATTTGGAATAATTTTTGAAATTTGCGACTTTGAGTAAATGTTGCTGTTGTATTTTGCCTACATTGCATGTTTCAAATGAATATATATATATATTCTGATGTTTTTGCAGCTCTGAAGCGGAGGCTGATGCTAAGAAGGTCAGTCGCTGAACTGGCTGAGCAAGGAATTTATCCACGTAAGTCAGCAGTCCTTATTGAACTGACCACTGACAGCTGTTCGTACCGTAAAACTTCCAATATAATATGCCATCGAATATAATACGCACCCCAACCTTTAGATTTTTGTCACATTGTAAAAATCTGTAGACCTATGTATAATACGCAACCCCATATCTGCACTCAAGAGGTCAACGTATCGGTCAAAAACGGCGACGAGCATACGACATGATTGTATGCTGCCGTCAGGAAGTCTGGAAAAAAAATAGCCTGGTCGCTGGGTCGCAGCACCATGGCCGTAACGAACGGATGACCAATGACCACTCGTAGCGACTCACTTAAGCCAAATCACTCATGGATGCACGCACATATGGCCTTGAACGACCGCACTACCGCGCCGTCAGTCGCCGTGTGACGTTCAGTTCACACGTCTCGCCTGCCCGTCTATCACGGCTGTGGCGGCCGGACACGGGGAGGGGGAGAGGAGGGCAGACTCGTCCAGTCAAATGCTGCAAAATGAACTAAAGGGACTGAGCCGCCTTGGTCCACGGTCCACCATAGGCCTATTTATTCATTCATTACGCCAAAGCAGCACCACCGGTATTTCGGTAATCGGTAATTTTACCGTTTTTGATGGTTGTTCAATCTGAAATAAACCTACAGAAAATAAGATCTATGTGTAATACTCACCCCTGACTTTCCAGGCAATTTTACGGTAAAAAGTGAGTATCATATTCGAATTTTTACGGTATGTGACTTGTGCTTGCTGTGTATTGTATGAGAGTTTGGCTGTAAAGTCTTTAAACAATGCACTCGTGGTTACAAATTGCAGAACAAGCTACTGTTTTGTTATCATTTCCCTACCATTCACCTCCTGAAGCTTCCCCTCTCTTGGTTAGTTCAGCTCTTGCCCTACCGTATTAATATTTTTTCGTATGTACGTAAGTGAATGTCAATTTGTAGAACGCTATAACATTTGCACCTCTAATCCGCCAATGCTCCATAAGGTCTGGTGAGACGGTGTGTTTTAATGTCCAGCCATAAATGTTCCGACTAAACAGCTGGATCCTGCAAATCACTATCAGCAAATTCCAGACTGTTGGTCCATCAGCAGTAAAAGCACAGTTTCCAAAGGTGTTGCAGGAAACGTGGAACAGACAGTTGATGACGTCTGGCAGATGACAGATGCTGGTGAATGTGCAATTCAGACACTGGCAGTGGCACACAGTAGTCAGCGCAGTCACAGACACTTTTGCATACTTATGGCTCAATAACTTCTTTTTATCGTTTTTTTGCAGTGAAATAACCATAAATTATGTAAGTTTTGTTAACTTGCGTTTATCATGTCGTCAGTCTGCTTCACTTGACTTATGGGATTGATGCTACTTTTGGCTTGCTGATGCTTGTTTAGCATTATAGACTGGGTAAGATATTTATCATGAGTATCTGTATTAATGTCATACAACAGGCTTAGATTATGACATATGGAGTGCCTTATCAAAGGCCATGTACTATAATTTATGTTTGTTGGACACATGCAGCTAGTCTGTTTGCCTGCCATCTGTCATATTACATATTGTTGTGTCTTACTAGCATTGAAGACGCCGCCAGCATTTGCCGAGCAACGAAAACTGCTGGAAATGGCGAAGGTCAGTAGATTAGAATTTCACAACTCAATGAAGTATTTCTATTCTTTTTCACTGCATATGCACAGTAGTTAATGTTGCAGCTTGAATAGTAGCTTAGCAGTATTTCCAGTGTTGGATTTGTTGAAGTGTGTTTAGTTGTCATGTCTGTTGGGCTGCATTGTGGAATTCTGTTTCACTGGAACGACTTCGAGTTGCATTGATTTTGTTCAGTTTTGTTCACTGCTTAAATTTTATGACAAAGGCTTTTTTCAGTGTAGCAAAACCAGTTTCGGATTAATACTGAAACCGGTTTTGGCTTCCGATTTCCTGCTTCCATGACAACAAGAAAACAAGAGACCTCTGTCACCACATTCTGGACAGCAGTGCTTTTAACTGAAATGTAACTGCATTTGATTACAACAGTATATAATATATATTCCAAACTTTATTAGACAAAATACAAAAACTGACATCAAGTGCATTGCTTGCTAATTTTCCGTCTTCATCTGCCAGTGCCAAAAAGAGGTAAATAAATGGGCATGTGACATACGTAAACTTTCGGTTCAGCAGCAAAACCACGTCCAATGATGGTTTTGATTGTTTCAAAAACCGGTTTTGGTTTCATATGATAGAATGCATAAAACTGCTGAAAGTGAATGGAAGCCGGTTTCAGTTCTGCTAAATAGAACATGGCTCAAGTCTACTGTGATTGCCATGCAGTTGACTGGTCTGTCTATATATCCACTGTACAGCAGGTGAGTGTATTGCAGTAGTCAGGTCGTGGTTAGATTTGGAGTTGTATGTTGTGCCGTTCAGACGGGTGATTTGTTGCGCAAGAAGCTGACGTCTCGACCCGATCGCCAGTGCCTTGTACAGCATCACATTCTTGAAGGTTTGCATTAACTGCTGTGACTGCGCAAATACTGCCGGTTTTTTTAGAGATTTTCTTGGATGATCGTCCCTGAAATGACCTATTGCATGTGGAGCAGAACGTTAAACCATACTCTACTCGACTCGGTGGTTCAGTTCATGTTTTGCTTAGAAAAACGATTAACACTATAGTTAACGCTTTTCCTAAGAACAAATAAAAAGTTAATCGTCAACATGAACTGACCATATAACCAGTGTTAACTTTAGTGTTAAGTTCAACATTTCTGATTATCTCATAGATAAGAAAAAAGATAACATGAAATGCCAGATAACGCTACAGTTAATCCAAACATTTCCAATTAACACCAACCATTTTCCTTACAAACAAATCAACGTTTCTACTTCATCTCTCGCGATAAGATATTTGCTAATCAGTTTTTATTCCACTTTTTGATTAACAGATTAATAGTTTTCTGATTGCGAATTTAATCTGACTCGGCTCTTAGTGACTTTCAGATTAAGACATATGAATTAGAAAAAGCATTAATCTTTTTCCAGTTGAAACATGAACTCGACTCGTTCTATTGTTTGTAGTGTTTTCATTGAGAACAACTGCTGGTGTGTAGACACGAATCCTCTCGTCGACAGCTGCGTGCAAGAACGACAGCGTCAGCTCAAGCGATGTCGACTCCAGGAGAACCTCAGTGATCACCTTGTTCACCGACCCGGCCCACTGGACCTCGTCAATGCTAACATACTCAAACTTGACCCGCAAGTATATGGTAAGTGGTTTTTTTGTTACCATTGTGGCATAGTGACTATTAGAATTTAAGAGATTTGTGGTTTACTTATGATGTTTGTGTGAAGCAGTGAAGTTGGTGAAGTTTTTTTATTCAGTCTTTTTTGACTCTTTGAACAAGATCAGTTATAGTTGTAGCAGTTGGGTTTTCAAGTGATTTAAAATTTGGGGTCTTGCGCTTGCACTGTTTTTGGATTTATTTATAACTTTATGCTGTGGTAACCTAGTTCTTTAATAAAGCTGTAGTGTTTTTGATAAAAAAAATTCTTTAAAAATGCTCTGTCTGTGCAGTTTTGATAACTGATGCCAAACCGAGGTTTTTTCTAGGGCTTATAACGATTAAAATAAAATTTAATAGTTAACTTTGTAATAATTAACAATTAATTAATAGTTCATTTTAGTTAATTTTTGTAGCGTGTTGTGGGCCTTATGCAGCGGAAAATAATGAAATATGTCTAATGCTTTGTGTAACTGAGTTGTTTCTTATTTCGCTTAAATTATCAACACACACAGTTTTTAGTAGCATGGCCTACTGGATATCTGTCGTAATACATTACTGTAGCATATAAGCTAACAGCGTTTATGTATTTTCCTTTTACACCTTTACTCTTAAAGTCGTCGTATATCAGTTTCACGGGTTCACAATGTGAACTTCACATCTTCCTTCATGAAATCCATCATCTCTAATTTTGGAGGCTCAACCACATCCAGTGGGCGATTTATCGTTATCAAAAATTTTAATCGTTAAAATGTTTAGCGATTAATCATCGAATTAATTGTTAAAATCTGCAGCCCTAGTTTTTTTCGCAAAATACCGGGTGAAACGGAGCCAAGTTTTGAAAGTGGAAACCCTCACAGCACTAATAATATGTACTCAGTCAATTGATCAAGTCTGCATTGTAATTGCAGCAGACACTGGGGTGGAAGAGGATGATTCGGACTTCTGGAACTCCCTGGACGAGTTCACGTATAACATGTTTGATGACGAGAGCTATGAGGGCAGCCAGAGCTCTCCGACGTTACTCGTCGCTGGCACCGATGATTTCCCGCCTCTCTATGCCCCGGATGACGTCTTCTCCCCACTGCCTTCCACATCCAGTGACCCGTCGTTCATTCCCATGCCGTCATCCAGTCTCACCCAGAGTCAACAGGAGATTCCCATTCCACCGGACATTTCGCCACTGCTGCGTAGCAGCCTGTGCATGTCCTCTGAACCAGCCGCGTCGAGGGTGCCAACGCCGCCCGACATCACACCGCTGCTCAAGGGTGCACTGTCTTCGGCAAATGTTCAGCTGCCGGCGACGTCTGCCCAACCTTCCTCTGTAAGTCTTCTTCAAGTTCTTGTGGCTTGTAAACAGATGCAATTGTTCCGTCTTCAACCAAATCGTGTGCGAGTAGCAGCGTAGATGAAATAAATCGTGCTATGAGCATGTCTTGCAGTGTAGCAGCATATGAACTTGCACTTGCAGAGTATTCTTTGTAAAAACCATTGGTTGGTAAACAGCACTCTTCCGATATTGACTTTAAGAATAAAGTTGTCACAAACTGATTGATTGAGCATGGTTTTACGTCTGCGCCAACACAATATAGGTTATACGGCCGACGGGGTGTCACAAACTGCTCGTGTAGTGTAGAATTCGTGCAGTTACATACGGTGTTGTCAACCACAAAATACAAGGAGCAGCTATTTTTCTTCTATGGCTACCTCACTGATGTTGCTAGCCTTTTATTATGTAGCTTAAATCGTGAAGTAAACGAACATGTGATGCACTGCAAATATGTGTTGCAGTTATGTATAATATAAACATTCGATGAACTACTATTATCTGTGTTGTTTTTCTCAGGTCAGAGGACACAAAAAGTGGCACCAAATTAATCAAAATACAAAGTCACAAATGTAACAGCAGCTGTACACAAGTAGTTTACGCTGTTGTTTGTGGGTTGTCTATTTGTCAGTATATCTGATGGAGTAATTTTCTTGGTAGTGTGAGATACAATGCATTCATTCTATGTGCTCTGTGAACATAATTCCAGTAGAACAAATATCATTGAAAGTGAACTAAAACTGATGTTGTTTTAGACGCCGACCACAACTGTGGCATCCAAGACGTCAGCTTCGAGTCGAAGTGTTTCAAAGAAGTCGCGGCCAAAAATCGGCACCAAGTCGAAAGTGATAAAGTTTCACCAGTACCTTGGGCCAAAGAACCTCCAGCAGCAGCTGGAACCGTGTGCGAGTAGCAGTGCTTCTACTGGTGATACGCCGTTCAACATTCTCGTTCAACAGCAACAGATGTTGCTTCGCTGGCAGCTCGAGTTTCAACAGAAGAATATGCAGTTTCTTCTGTCGATGCCTTCGAATGAGCCGACGAATCCATCGCCGCCGTCACTAGCAGTGTCGACGCCAGGCCCGCAGCCGACGTCGGCAAACGTTGGAGTGAAGTCGTCGGCAAGTGTCGCGGCCGTCAGTCCGGCACTGGCGGCAAAACGTAACCGACTTGAAGAGATGAAGGTGCCGGAACTGAGAGACGAGTGTCGTCGGCTGAACTTGCCGCGGTCCGGTCAAAAGTCACTACTGATTGATCGTCTGTTGCCATACGCTGACGATATTCTGAGCAATGCGACAGCTTCGAGTGAAACCAAATCGCCGGAGCAGACTGCCACGTCCAACATGTCAACGCCGCCCTTGGCTGCTTCCGAGAATGATTCCAGCGCGACTCCGAACGTTATGTTCACCGTACCACAGCCAGTGAGAATGCTCTCTGCTGAAAACGGCATCAGTGCCGCCGTGCCGAGTAACACATCCGCAGTGCCGATGGACGTGGACACTGTGTCATGCAAACAGGAGCCGAAGACACCGGATCTCGCTCAACCGAACCCGAACATCTATCCCATGATGCTTCTGCCCGGCAGCAGTGGCGAAAACGTGGTCCAGGCATCGGTGAGCTCTGCGGTTCCTCCGCTGATAATGTATCGACCGATCGCCCAGCCAGTCATGGCGCCGGCAGCGCCCACTGCGGAGCAGATAGCGAGCATGCCGTCGTCGCTGCAGGAGCAGATATTACTGGCCCAGCAGCAACACATCAGCGAGCTGGAGCACCATCTGAAGCTGTCACAGCAGGAACTGGTGCGCGCCCAGCAGGAGGCTCAGCTCCAGAGAATTCTCTGCGGCGACGCGGCCGTCTGGATGAACAGTGCCACGCTCAATGGGTCGTCAGTGCCGGCGGTCAGTTCCCGACCGCACGAGTTTGCTATGCCTCAGCTACATCGAACAAACAGGTTCTTGCGAGCTTGTTACATAGTTCTGTTGAAAACGCGGATTTAATGGGACTTTGAGAAAGTTATGTGTCCCACAAGTTTACCTCATTTCACCTCATTCTCTGATATGTGCCAGCCTTATTCAGTTAAACTTCACTCACAGGTCAGCCCTATTTGGGTTCGGGAGCATTGTAGAATAAAGCCCACCTCATTTCATGGCTGAGCATCATAAAAGGTGACTGAACCAGAGTAGTTTTGTTTTGCTGTATTTTGCTTTGTGCTTTTTCCGAGTTGTATTTTTTGTGTATTCTGTTTTCTGTGTTTTTGTCTGCTGTCCTGTATTTTCCAGCATGAACGAACATGAATGGCACTGTGCAGCATAATTGTGCCGGTGTGCCATTAAGAATCTCACTCACCAGTAAAGGGTCATGCACTCGGTTGTGGGTCCCGTGGATGGTCAGCAGAGCAGATATTGTTTGGGTTAGTGTTAGTTAACAACCAAATTTTGTACCCAGGTCTGATTGTTGGAGTCTATACTTGAGTAAACTTGTAGCCACAATAGCAAATTTAGTGTCATTTTGTCAAACACTTTTGCAGCTGTAATGTCAAGTTTTTGGACACAACACATCTGAGTTGGTTTCCTGCTGATGTGGTAACATCTAAAATGTTACTGTCAGCATTAGATAAGTTATCAACAAACATAATTGGTCCGTTGTTCCGAAAACAACTGTTAACTCGATTAAGTAAGCCAGAATAAAGCATGCTTGCTTTCGTCCTTAAAATTAAGTTTTGAAAATTATGTGACATTGTTAAACTGAGCTTCTTTGTGCGTTTGTTTGTGAATTGCAGTCTGCTGAACACATCATCATCTAGTGCCTTCGACAATAAACTACGACGTACCATGACAAATCCTTATATTAACACTACATCGGACATGGCTGTTGATTCCAATCACAGACACTCGCCGTCCTTCGCTTACACAGTGGTAATTCTGTCAATTTTAGTAGATCAGCCTGTACATGCGGATGATATCTAACGAGTTGTGAATCGTGTCTGTTTTTGGTGCTTTTGTTAGTCGCAGAATGTTACAAATGATAATTCACTTGTGTAATCACTTAACAAGCAACTAATTGTGTTGGATGTTTGACTTGTGAGATGAAAGATCAGTGGACTACGAACTCTGTTTGCTTCTAGACCAATATTTCCCCTGTTGCCTTTACCAGATATAACTTTTGCCCAGTGCCAGCAGGATGTCTTTGTACATGTACTGAATGACGAGTGTATCAGCAGCACTTACTCCTCATCGCCACTGTCTTCTCACCACTATGCATTTGTAGCACCGCTAGTTACCAACAGCCGTCTCTGATTTGCTACGACAGATTTTTACCTTTTAATCATTCGTTTATATAATCTTATTCTTGTTACGCTATATAATGTTAATTATATATTTTCTTAACAACAACCAACGTGACTGGCACTGTATAGCCTGATTGTGCTGATGTGCCATTAAGAAACTATTCACTCACTCACAACATATTGCACTGGTCATAAAAATTTGTTTTGATTGATTGATTGATTGATCGATTGATTGATTCCTGTGATTGACTCAAGGTAATAGAAGAGAAGGAAAGCACAGCTAAAAGGCTGCTGTGTATGACTGTATTTGTCCTGATGGACCGTGTGGTATAAAATTCTAGTGTGGTGTTGGTATTGCAGCCTGTACACGAGTCACTTCCGTCGTCGGTCAGTAACAGAACGATAGACGACGTTCTGGATGTGCTGATCAGCAGCGGAGGTGACAGTCTGTCCAGTTATTTCTCATAATACTTGCTGTTGTCAGAAGTGCTCTGGAAACCTAGAAATGCTCTCAACAATTATCAGACTTAATCTGAGCCTCAGCATTGACACTAATTGTTTTTTTTTGCTGTGTTCTTGTGTTATAGCTTGCGCACTGTTCGTCTCATATTTCTTTTTGGTGTAAATCCTGTATGTTGCCGTTTAAATAAATGTACGTTTAAATGTCAGGAAATTGAATACTGGTCAGGGGGGGGAAAGTCTGTGAAGTCTGTGTTTTGCATTTTAATGTTTACATTTACCAATATTTGTGATAGGTTGTCACCATCCCCATCTCTATTATTGTGAAGATAAAAAACTGCTCAGTTTGTGAGGAACAATCAAAAGCTGAGATATGGTAAAGTAACTAGCAAACAGTTTGACGATCTCACAGATCGGTCCCTGTTGTGACCAGGATGTCCCAGTGGTAATGATGACAATTTTGTCTGTATGATATTATGTTTTGTGGTTATTCTGATGGGAAAGTCAGTGTTTGATATCTTGCATTAAGTTGTGGTGTTGTGCCAATTGTAGATCTCCCCGCGTCAGCAGTCAGTTCCACTCCTCCACAAGTGTCGGCTGTCGTCACGTGTTGTCCGATGTACTTTCTGCCTAATGCCGCTGTTGGTATCTCGAGCACTGGTAGACTGTTGCCGTCAGAAAGCATCGTGTCGTCGGCAGCATCTAGACAAATGCCTGCTACTGATATTCCTGATGGCATGGATTGGTACAGTGGCGATTCGAGCCAGCCGGCGCACCAGTCTGGCGGACCTCGCGTCGACATGCTTGATTCCACCGATATGGTCGACTTTAGCGGGCTGCTGCCGAAATTGTCAGCTGGCAGCAGTGACTTAGGTAATGTAGACATGGCGGACTTTCTTGACGACCTCCTGCAGCCGGCTTGTGGAATGTCTGGTGATATAATGAACCTGTCTGATGACTGTGACTTTTGTTCTTCGGCCGATGGCGTGCGAGCAACGTTTAAAAAGCTCATGGAAGTTACCACCTCCAAGTCGTGATCTGCAGTTTCACGTGGGCATAGTTCTGCTGATGTTGTAGAATATGATGCCAATAAATTTGTAGATGGCCAACGATCAGTAATTCACAGCTAAATTCATCAATTACGACCAAAAAGTTTTTAATACCTTGACATTCATCAGCTGAATGAAAACATCACTTCTTCATCTGGTTCTTGGTACAGTAAGTAGTAGATGTGCCAAGAAAACAGCTGTAATTGATGAATTTAACTGTGGATGTATTTTCTACCAAATGAATCTATTCGTTGTAAGAGAAGGTAATGTAATAGAACATACATCTGTCTCGCTCTGCGCCCATTCCCAGGCGTTATTTGCTGCATTGTTGGTATCTCAGTGTTCTAGTGTACAGCCTGCGATTGATCTTTAAGAGTGCATTTTTGAATTCCGTATTATATGATGTTACAGTTTGCTATATAGCACTGTTTATCACTGATATAAAAACGTTTGGGTTAGAATTTAAAACATTAAAGACGTAAAAACACATAACAGGAATTTAAAGACGCATTAAAAAGTTGAATAAACAACATTTTTTAAAAATAAAATTACTATTCATATACAGCATGTTTCACTTTCAGCATAACGGTAACCATGAAACAAATAGAAAATCATATATTTGCACATAGGATAATTTCACACTAAACTAATACATAATTCAAAAACTTGAATAACAACAAACTTTAAAAATTCCAATCGCTTTCTTAGCTTTCTTAACAATTGAACATACTTTGGTACTCTTTGACAATTTCTATATTAGACATCCCAAAGATCTTCATAAAAAACCTGTTCAATGTAGTCGGGTGGGTTAATTTGATCTTTTGTCTAAATTACACACCTCTAAAACACGTTTTCGTGAAACATAATGTTCTTGAAAAAAGAATAGTCATAAGTGAGTAAAACAGCAATGAAGGAAGAAAACTTAAAGCTTTTACACTTTGCTTTATAATTGTTTAAGTTTGCCTGCATTATTATTGTAAACATTTATATAATAAAGATGCAGAAGTTAATCTTTAAAAGCCAATAAATGTGTTTTTATTTTTAAATAATACTATAAGTTTTTTACATCTGTTCTTTCATTAAGCTTCTTAATGCAGTCACAGTGGATGAGTCAAATGGCAGAGTACGAACTCTTCCTGCACCCTTGGCAAGTCTCTATGCGTTGTGCTATAAATCGTTTTTGTAGTCGGTTAAATATTGCTGAAGATAATTTGTCAAGCTACTAATGTTACTAAAGTGCTTACATGTAAACAGTTTATTTAGTTTTTTTGTATGTGCAGTGCGGCATTCATGACAAAGTATTTGCTGACAATGTTATTAATGGGCTGCAAAGATGTCTTGGGTGTATAAATTATGACAACCTGGTGCTGATATGATGTGAAATCGGCACGCCATTATACCAGAACCGACAGGGTCACCATCATGTACTATACTGGCCACTGGTTCTTTCGGTAAGCCTGATGGAGTAGCCTGTTACTAAGAGCTGTGGGGTATGTACATTCCATGGTGAGAAATGCTATCATGGGTGTCTTGTGCTCACTGAATCTGAAACTGTACTGTACAGTAAAATGCTGTACTGAATCCTATCTGGTATGTTCACATGTCTCTTGTGTCATAGCATTTGTGATCCTGAGTGTTGTTCGAGATGTAGATACAGTAAAGATGTAGACACAGTAACATGGGAGGGGGGGGTACCGCGGTGGCAGCCCCACCACCGTTCAGGCCTAGAGACCCTGCCCTCTGTGGGAGCCATCCCCTAGTCACCCCATATTAGTGTAGACTAGGGGACTTGCTGTGTTTTGTGTTTATTGTTTGAATATTTTGTGTTTGATTTTTCTGAGTACTATATGTACCTTCAGTACTATGATACTGTTGGTTGGGTCTTTTGACCTGTAAAAACCGTGTCCCATATAACCTATACTGTGTTGGCGGGGACGTAAAACACTGCTCAATCCAATCCAATACATGCACTGCTTTAATTAACCACGTTAATGGGGAGCAAACAGTAATACTGTGGGAATGGGGACAGGAGTCATGGTGACAACCAAATAGTTATAGCTGTTTTATCATTGGTGAACCATTTACTGAGATTTGGATAGAACACAGTACCGTTAGACAGTTTATCAGTACAGATGTGCATTGAAGTATTTTTGAAAGCGTCAATGATGAACAAAAAGCACTTTATGTACTGCAGAACCAACTCCTCATCAGTTGTTAACCTAGCTCAGTCATCTGTATCTTTCAAATTGCAAATCACCAACCTCTCTTTTAGATATGTATCACCTCACCTGTGGAGTCAAATGTCAAATTTGGATTTATTCAGTGCATTCTTGTAAAAAGAACCTCTAATGCGCTGAACACACTAGTACTGCACAAATAAAAACGTCTTCAGAGACTGCCTGTAACTGTCCTCAGAAACCTCCGGATCCCGCATGTCCTCGGGCAAAGAGTTCCAGACAGTCAGGCCAGCAACAGCAAATGCCCGACGTCCATAGGGGGTATCGCGGTGGCAGTCCCACGCTGTTTAGGCTTGGCAACCCTGCCGTCTGTTGGAGCCTTGGAGCCATCCCATAGTCACCCGGGGGTACCGCGGCGGCAGCCCCACCGCCGTCAGGCCTAGCGACACTGCCCTCTGTGGGAGCTGTCCCCTAGTCACCCCATAGTATTGTAGACAAGGGGACTTGCTGTGTTTTATATATGTATATCGTTATTCGTGTCCATTATTGTCTATGCATGTCTTGTTTTGTGTTGTTTCCGTTGTTTGGTTTGTCTTTTGTAGATTTTCCTTCAGTACTTTGATACTGTTGGTTGGGTCTTTTGACCTGTAAAAACCGTCTCCCATATAACCTATACTGTGTTGGAGGGGACGTTAAACACTGCACAATCCA
>Ga0056114_1000724_pt1 | contig 12724 bp, 5 predicted proteins | sample WorMetHERISLAND1_FD_77005 | JGI IMG/M metagenome (GOLD analysis project Ga0056114, IMG submission 77005) | Marine gutless worms symbiont microbial communities from Max Planck institute for Marine Microbiology, Germany - Olavius loisae HERON... ...
AGGCAATGTTACACATAAAACTACAATGAACATAAGGCGAAATTGTAGTAAGTAAATAAGCCAAAAGTACTGATAGAGTCCAGTTAAATAAGTATAAAGTACAAAATAAAGGCAATGCCGTTATGACAGCATAACAAAGGTCAATTTCAGGACATTCTGACCAAATCAGTAAAATTTCAGGACAATTTCTAATTTCAAGGCAATTTCAGGACATCTGTGAAATTTCTGGGAGCCCTGTTGTTGTTAATAGTTCCAACAAATTATTGTCTGCTACCACAAAGCCAAAGTTTAGCATCAAATTTCAAACCACTTATTTCATGATTTTTGCACCCCTAGGGGCCCCAAATTTGCTTATAGCACTGTTGCCAATTGACCGACAGTTATAAAATTCAGAGTTAGACGGCTTGCTTAAGTAATTAAAATATCATCAGGACCGGTGCAGAAATTTGTCTGCAAGGAGCGAAAATGTCGCAAAAATTCCCATTTTGCTTTTAGGGGTCCAAATCCTGTACAGCTGATCTGGCACGGCACACCTGCAATGTGCTTTGCAATCCCGACTGGATCGGTCAACCGAGTCGCCCCAAGAATCAAAAATCCAGGCTGAGTGAACCACATAAAGGCATTCTGCGCAGCCTACGCAGGTAAAAATGATACACAATCAGGTAAGACATGCCAGCTGGCCATTCACAGTATTAACATGGGAGAGATGAGTGGAATGTACAAGCAATGTTGAGAGAATTAAAACAGTACGTCTTTGTCTCAGCCGTCGTCAGTTTGACGCCGACGAGTCGTCGTGTTTCACTGTGGCCCAAGTCTGACTCAGAGGGCTACAGTTACGAGGACTTGGCACGCTCGACGCAGGCCGGAAACGTCGCCGCCTACAGCACACCAAGCACGACGCAAACCATACACAACACATTTCAACAGACTACAACACAACACAATGGGAAAGAGAGTCTTACACATTGATTATTTTAAACATAAACAAGCTAACTGAAAAGTCGCAACGATCGACAAAATTTTAAACTTTGTATCAGACCCATGATAACACAGACTACAAAGGTTGAACCACAATCTGAAATAATATAACACAGTGGAACAACCACATGTCATGGCTGTCCCAAGGGATTAAGTCAACAAGAGAGTACTATCAAAATGATGTATGCAAAATGAAATTCTCTGCATCAGAAAGAGCAAGTGGCTGCAAGAGAAATCGAACTACACAATATGGTGTTAAAACTGAAAAATGTGGTAATCATTTAAAATGACTCGGACTCCTCAATTGAGCGATTGAGTAGATTGTCACTGCCACCAGTGTGCGTATCGCAAGATAGTGATTGACCACAACAATCCAAACACAAGCACACAGAAGACCAGGCATGTTAAAGGTGTTCGAAAGTCAAAGGTCATATGATAACCACAGCGAAATTTACGTTTTTATGCATAACTTATAACTGCATTTCAACACAAGCCTTTCATTTTGCCTAGATATCTCACTTCTCACAATGTACCATAGTGGCTATTATGCGTAAGTATGCATAACAAGAAAGCCTAGCTAACGCCAGGTAAGCGCGCAACAGCCGTGTGTGTATGAAGACTCGTTTTTGCCATCTCACTGTTTTCTGACGCCCCCTAGCTGAGGAACGCCTTGCGATATCAACGCAATCTATGCATCGCTGAAAAGTACATTTAGTGGGCTACAATTGCGTCTCTGACAATAAGAGTCTATCTTCATTCGTTTAGCTGTTATTGCCTTCGTTACACAAGAAATGTTGCGAAATTCGAAGAGAATTTGACCTTACAGCAGTTAAAGGTCATCCATCTTGTGACTTCCTATTAGTCATTAATTGTAACTTTAGCTGTATCTGCTACCGTTTTCCAGATATTCACGCTGAAAGATAGGAAAACTGCTGATTTTACTCACCCTCCCTTGTTTGACGCCTCCGCTCGGGGAACCCCTTTGAATTTCTGGATGAAACTTACCCACAAAAACTAGAGGGATGGGGCTATCGTATAGTGAAAATTGCATAATCCTAACTGCGTTTTTCTATGATACACCCGTCTGACAGACAGACAGATACAGACAGACGGACGGGAGATAGCATATAGGCGCTATAGCATATATGCTGTCGCGCGTAAAAACCGGACCCATAGAATGTTATCAACAACTGCATTAAACGGCTGAGGGTAGTAAAAACGCAATGCACAATACTGTTCAGCAATATCTAAGGAACAGTGCAAACAGTTACATAAGTTCTGTACTGTAGAATAAATAAATCTTTTAAAAGTATCATAGTATGGTATCGGTTTTCAAAAAAAAGTTTCCAAACAGCTCTATACGAGCACGAGCAAAAGTGTTGTGACTTCCTATGAGTCATTAATTGTAACTTTAGCCGTATGAGAAGGGCTACAAAGTGAAGAAACATGCCAAGTAATTCCCAACGGAGACTTGTCTCTGTAGTCTTTAAATGACCTGTTAAAGAAGATGGATCAAACCAAACCAGCACTGTCGATCGTCAACCCGGCAGTGGATATAAGACGCGCACTGCTGAAATGTTGACTCAGTTGAAGAGCTGGTAGTAAGCCAGCAAAACGCACCATGAACTCACAGGACGTCTTGAGACATGCGTCCAAGAACAAGGAGGACACTTTGAACATCAGCTGTAGCCTCAACTTGCCATACTGACTGCTTGTCACTGCGCTTTGTTGGAAACTTTATATTTTGATCTTATTCATGATAACACCTGTTGTGTACATCTCGATAAAAAATTACCATTTCTTGTTGATTTGCTCTGTTGTCCGTATGTCGAAAAATTCAGACAAATATGAATATGACAAGTTTTTGCTGCATTATAGCAGTTTCTTTCGCGTCTGGTGGTTTTTATCCGGACACTACACACTGTATAATCAACACAGTATAACCACACGCAGTAGGCACATCCACTGTCACTGGTTATACAGCATTAGTGATGTGACAGCAAGCAAATTCTGTTAAAACAAAAACTTTCCGGTTCCATCACCAATCAGAAACCAAGAAGCTGTAAACAGCACGTCATTAAAATGGAAGAAAATCTATCAAACACAGTAACAGCAAAGTACGCACCGAGCCCTGTTAGCAATAGATGCTTTCTTGGACACTCTGCCGGAGGGTGGCCGAGGCAGACACTCGGGACTGGAGAACGTCTCTGTTTTCACCAGCAGTAAACTCGCCGTGTCCGAAGTATCGTCGCAGCGACTCTGCAGCACGGCTGAAAGACACGGCGGCTGACCGGCGGCGGCGGTGTTCGAATGTCTACGAGCGCCAGACCGGTTCGCTGGAACATTCTCCGACACGACTGGCACTGACACGCTACCGACGCTGACCGCAGTCGACTCCGCCGCGGAATTTGGCACTTTGTTGGAAGAATCGACGAGAGCCTTTGACACGACGACGAACCGCGACACCGGCGCGCTGGTCAGAGCACGGTCCACCCTGTCCATAGCAGGCACGCAGTTCCGCATGATCTCCTTCACTTCCTTGTCAGACCCCAGCGACACATCCAGACAGTCGGCGATCTTCTTGGCCACGGCCATCGGCACGACTCTCGTGGTCTTGACAATGTCTGGGAAGTCTGCGGCCGGTGCTGCGAGCACGTCTGTATGGCCGCTAGGGGTCCCTCCCGCCATCTTGGCACTCAATGATGAAACTTCACCATTACCAGCCCCGTCAGCCGTTTCACATGGAATCCTCGCCGACTCGCCGTCAGCCGCCCCTCTTGTCTCGGCCCTCAGTACCGCGAGCTGTTCGCCGGGTGTGTTTGCCGACAGTGCGGCCATGACACCGACATCCACGTCACTCGTACTGTTTGACTCACTGCCGTCAGGCTCTTGTGCAGCTAAAGGTGCGGCGGCCATCGAGCCGTCCTTTGGCGGCGACGCATTGCCAACAACCGCCGGTTCCACCGTGATCTCTTGCGGTTTACCGTCCGCCACGACGTCGCCGTTAGCCAGACGAGCAGGCGAACTCGGACTACGTACACTAAACCGCGGCCGAGGGAACACTTCCGGTGCGAGAGCACAGTTCGCCGACAAAGTTCGCGTCACAACTGTCGACCCGGCGAACTGGGCCGCGACTGACGAACCACGCCGACAGACACCGTCCGCCTGCTCACAACCCCGCTCTGCCGTACTGGCCGACGACCGCGTCAAAGTCACAGGCCGACGGGGCTTATCAGCGACAGTCTGGTGTGCCGACGGAGAAACGCCCTCTTCATCGAGTTTCTTATCCGGCGGTGCTCCCTCGCTGGCGTCGTCGTCATCAGCTTCGGAGCCGAGGGAGTAGAACTGGCTCGCAATCGTGTATGGCGCCGCTTTTGTGGCGTGATCGTCGAGATAGATGTTCGTTGTCGGTAAGTCTTCGGCGGGAACGTTCCCATGACTCAGCTCCTCCACTCCACCAAACGTGATCCCACCCGACCCGGCAGCGTCGACGCTTGACTTCTTCATGTTGTCTGCCGGCTGGTCTGCGCCGTCCTCATTGGTATCTTTCCGAGCACAACTCGGCCTCCGGCCACGCTCGACGGACCGCGAGCAGCGGCCACGGCCTGCTTCACCGCTCCCCGACTCGTTGCCGTCGCTCCGACCGCCGCGGATTGGGCGGTCCGCCGGATCGCACCGCATTGATCCGGAATGTGGAGGCTTCCCAACACACTGGTCAGTGGCTGGCGGTGCGCCGCGACCATAAACAAACGATCGACTCGGCGATCCTTCGACGGGGTTTCTCGCTTTCACGGCGGGGATGTCGCCCGCTGCAGACGACGCGTCGTCGCGCGCCGCCGACGGCGAAGTCTTCAAAATGTGCCGCAGTTGAAAGTCTAGCAGGTGAAGTTGCGGATCAACTGACATTTCTCCGCGCTGGGTCGAAGCGTTTGACGCAACGTCAACAAATTCAACGCCGTCCTTTGCGGCCGGTCTTTCCGACGTCACATCTTCTATCGTGACCCGGCCGCTACACGGACTCTGCCATGGCCGTTTCAGCGGTGCACCTTCGGCGAGAAATCCCGAGTGTGCCGTGGCACAGTCCCGCCCCGCGTTGAAGTCTGGCGTCTCGGGTTTCTGTCTGGCAGTCGGGCTGACGGGACGGACGTTGTCCGCGACTTGGTTTTCAATCAGAACCGGGAAGTTCTTCTCACTGGTGCAAACCACTTGCCTACAACAAGTCCAGTACGTTTCATGCGAATTACATGATCACGGCATCGGATTGAGGGAATCATGCAAGCTAAAACCATAACTGTCACTGCCTAAGCATCGTTTCAACAGCACAACTGTAAGTATTCTCCATGTGCTGCGAGTTGTCATGCGTCTAGATATCATATTATTGATGAACACAACCAAAGTCTCTTTTATCACACAAACACGGTTTCAAGAGCGCAAACTTCAAGTGACCTTTCCACTTACGACGCTGTACAAATAGGCTTTTACAATGCAACTGATCAACATATACACAAATGACATTCTTACACAGTAGACACACAAACGCCCTCAAAAATAATGCTGTTATGCAAAAGAAATCAACGGTTTTCAGCAGATATGCAACAAATTATTACCAGGGGCGATCAAAAAGTTCTCGGTCTAACCTAGTTCTGTTCAGATTAAAATTAAAATAGGATGTGCTTCCCGTAGTAGCAAGGCTGAGAACATGACATGCACAATGTGACTTTTGGGCTGTAAATATTTTGTGCATTTTCAGTAGTCGTCGGTTCTTTGCAGACGAAATGGAAAAAAACGGAGTTATGCTGTGTAATAAAATGATAATTTTGACTGATTCATTCATTCCATTGCATGCTTTGTTGTTCTGAATCAGAATCGAAGTGGTGGATCTACATTTTATCCTAAATAACGAGTTGTGAAATAAATTTTTGCCAAGTCACGTCGGTATCGTTCAAGAAGTTCTTTGGAAACTTGTGTGCAGTTCTGGTGTTAGCAGTCTCAACACCATCTGACAGACAGTTAGTTCATACGCTGAAATGCACAAAATATTTACAGCCCAAAAGTCATATTGTACATGTCATGTTCTGAGCCTTGCTACTATAAGAAGCAAATACTATTTTAATTTTAATCTGAACAGAACTAGGTCAGGCCAAGAATTTTTGGTGGAACAGCAAACAAATGAAAATACTCGGTGGTTGTCGGAATAGCTGTAGTTGAGATAATGGCTGTGTCCAATTCATTGCCTTCCTTCTCTTCCCAGTCAAACGGCTCCGACTCCGACACACACTTGCGCTGCTGACACTGCCACAGAAGACTCTGTAGCATTGTGTAGTCAGGCGCGTCGTTGTAGTCCAGTGACTAACAAACACACATCATTCAGCAATGACCGATCAAGGTTATAGTTCTGTATTTTTGTAAATGTCAAGTGTTATTAACCTATTAATACATCCTGTGCCAGAGTGAGTGAGTGAGTGAGCAGTGTTTTACGCCCCCGCCAACACAGTATAGGTTATATGGGAGACGGTTTTACAGGTCAAAAGACCCAGCCAACAGTATCAAAGTACTGAAGGAGATGCTACACAACAAAAGAGAAAGAAAACAACGAAAACAACTAAATACACATATACACAGACAATAATATACACACACAAGGATATACACAAAATAAGCACAACAAGTCCCCTAGTCTACACTAATATGAAGTGACTAGGGGACAGCTCCCACAGAGGGCAGGGTCGCTAGGCCTGAATGGCAGTGGGCTGCCGTCGTGGTACCCCCGATCCTGTGCCAGAACAGGTTAAGCCATCATTTGTAATTTTTAACATGTGGGCACTTCAGAGTGCACGGATGTCAAAAATTACAAATGCCAATCTGACATAGGATGCTTTATAGATGTACCCAATACTCATATGGCAGCAGTGGGCGTCAAAGGATTAAACGAATATGATGCTGATGAATGAATCGCAGCACCACACAGAGCACCTGTAAGTGAGTGAAGACGTGTTTGAACTCCGTCGGCAAGTGTCTGAGAAACTGTGTGTGGTCGTACTTCTCCTTCATGTTGCCGACCTGCTCCTTGTCCTTCATCTTACGCCACGGCAGCTGACCAGTCACAAACTCAACCACCATGTAGAACAGAGACCACAGGTCATCATGTCGACCCATCTCCTGTACACCAAACAGTCCACGTTCTACGGCGTTCTTCCGCTCAAATTTACAAATATAATAATCACAGGGGTGTCACTGGATACCACAAATGCACCCACTGACTGGGGTTAAGGCAGGGTGTGCTTGCTTTTATGTCGGGCTGCAGGTAAAATTGTGACACCATACTTCGGTGAAACCCCGTAGTTTTGAGATGGCTTGCCATGAAGAACTTATCAGGCTTTAACTTTTTTGCTTTTAAGATGGCCGACAAATGCCGCGATTGGCTGACTGACCAAGCCACGATGACTGCAGGTTTGTCGTGATTGGTAGTCCAAGACATCCCACAGTCCTAAAAATAGATGATAGATCAAGATGGATCCAGTTCGTCCGCCATCTTTGTTGGCAGCTACAGCTAAAACGTTAACTCAGAAAACTGCAGTCGTCCAGCCACGAGACAGACTGGCCCTGTCCAGCCAGGAGACAGACTGGCCCTGTCCAGCCAGGAGACAGACTGGCCCTGTCCTCAACCAACACATTTACACCAGCCAACAGCTGCAACTGGCTGAAAATCATTCAACAGCATGCGCTGTGCAAGGACAGAGTACAGCATACAGCTTGATTGATTAAGCAGTGTTTTACGTCCCCTCCAACACAGTATAGGTTATATGGGAGACGGTTTTTACAGACCCAACCAACAGTATCAAAGTACTGAAGGAGGAAGTTGTAAAGGAAAAAACCCAAAAAAACAAAGAAAACACAAATTACACATGCATAAGACACACAAAATGTAGACAAATACAGCATAGGAGTATAACACAGGTACACAGCAAGTCACCTAGTCTACAATAATATGGGGTGACTAGGGGACGGCTCCCACAGAGGGCAGGGTTGCCAGGCCTGAACGGCGGTGGGGCTGCCGCCGTGGTACCCCCAACAATATACAGAAGCAAACTGTACAAAATGAGAGACACATTATTCGGATGTACAAACGCCTTCACATACAGCACCTTTGGTGACCGAACATTTGCAGCTGCTGGACCCGGACTATGGAACAGTCCTCCATCGCACCTGAAAGAGGCCAACTTATCGTACAATAGATGCCAGCAGTCGTCGAAGACATTTTTGTTTGGATAGTAGGATGTAGTGTGAACTTTTTTCAACTGCGCTGTTTATCAATCAATCAATCAATATTCGTTTAATAAAAGCATGGCAGACAGAACGCAGGCTTATACAACTGGGTAATACGGCATACTAATAAAAATGTTATATCAAACATATTATATATCAATATCAATAAAATGTTCTGGTCCAATGATGGGTATAGGCCAGCCTAATATGCGTTTTTGTACAGCATACGTATAATGAAATTGCAGTCTGAGAGATGGGCTGAATGTTCAGGGTTTTAGAAATAGCCTTACTTACTTACTGAATTATCTTATTTCTTACCATAATGAGGGTGTGTTTCCGCCTAATGCTGAGGCCTCTAGTGGCCCAATGAGCATACCTTGTTTCTGTGAGCGTTGATCGATGCATAGCGAACGGTTCCACGGAACCCAGCGGCGGCACGCGGCGCTCTCACGTCACCACTCTGATTAACGTACTGTCTGGCTAGACCGAAGTCAAGCATGTACACCTTGCAACAGGTGTTGGAGTGAATGCCCATTGCAAAGTTAGACTGGACAACACCACAGCACAACGCCATCAGTCGTGAGTGAGTGAGTAGGTTCTTAACAGCATATCAGTACAATTAGGCTGCCATTCACACTGGAAAATACAGGACAGAAGACAAATTAAAAATACAGAAACTAAACACAACCTAGGGAAAGCAAACAACGCAAAACACAGCAAAACAAAACTACCAAAGTCGCCTTTTACGACACTCGGTGAGAAAATGAGGTCGGCTTATTATATTCTACAATGCTGCTGAGCCAACATGGGGCTAATGTCATAAGTCAATGACAGGACATGTTCCAAGTGCAGCAAACTCATTCTGTGTTGTAATCAATGATGTTCCATAAACATCAGACAACTGGTAACCACTCTATCTGTGTCAGATTTGTTATTGTTTTCATCAGTCAAACATACACGAAACACATAAAACACATGATCAGAAAGAACACTCAACAAACTCAACAAAACTGCTGATAGTTAACACTTCTTAACAGCTGACTTTCCAAACGTAAAGAATAAGAACTGTATGCATTGGATCCTTTAACGCAATTACAAGTCGAAGCCTGTTAACTTAAATTTTCAATCAATAACTAGAACATGATTAACCTATCATGTGCACATCTTTAGCTAGCACAAGTCTGCTGTGACCTTCGACATTTATAATATAAATCTGCTAAAATTGATACATTAGCATGTTCGCTGCCACTGCCGAGTTATCTCGTCAATTAATGTGCATCGTCAGTAAGTGCCACTGACGAGTATACTCATCATTCAGTACATGTAACTCAGCCGTACACCGGCACCACAGCAGATAACCAGCTGGCACCTCGGCAAAACTGTCCTACCTGGGCACGGCAACGAGGGAATATTTGGCCTCGCAGCAAACGTGTTAACATTACAATAACCAAGCAACAAACCGGTTTAATATCTCTGTGAAGAAACCCGACAGAATGAATGGCTTCGACGGCGGCCAGCAGCTGTCTACAGAGCCGCACCATTGTGCTCATGGAGAAACAACCTTTCGGCTGACTGCGGCGAAGTTCAGCAAGATTGCGGCCCTGAAGGTCCATCACAACGTAGTTGAACCGTTCGTTTCGGCCACAGCTGATGAACCGACAAACGTGATCCTTACCTACAACAGCCAATCAATACACCGACCACACTCACAGAGATCTGGTCAACTAGTTAGTAAGTAAAATGCAGATTTGTATAGTGCATAATCGCCAAAGCCCATAATGTGCTCTATGCACTAGTACTCTGAGAGAAAAATGTCTTCAAAGAATGTCCTAAACTAGTAGGGTTGTGGCTAGTATCACACAAGGCTAGATAAAACACCGCACAATAATTGAAAGGGTTATAGTAAATTCCCTGATGAATACACCGTGCATTTATTCTCAGTTAAAGGCAGGAGGTTGCAGTCGTAGAGGAATTTGTCTATCTCGGTTCTCTTGTCCACTCAACAACTCCAAGCTCTCCTGATATCTTGAGTCGCAGTGCCATCACTCGTGTGGCTATGCAAAACCTAGACAATCAGATCTCAGAGTCAAGACTAACAGTGTGTTTATCAAATGAGCAACAGTTATCATGGTACTGGCCCAAGTACACACACATGTATTATCCAGTACCAATTCTACGTAATACCAGCAAATATTGCTCCAATACCAGCAATGAGTAAACCTTAATAACAGATACCTTGTAGCTTCTTTAGCACGGCTACTTCCATCTTTAACACCTGCTTCGGCTGCTTCGCTGATTCCAGTTTCAAAGCGATTCTCTCACTACTAGTAACATCTTCACCCTCATAGATCTCTCCAAAACCACCGCCGCCAATTTTACGCACCTTCAATTGCAAACAACAACGTTTACTAGTTTTAGTCGAAAACAATAAACGATCAGGCATGCATGAAGTCACTGACCATCACGATCATGTTTACTTAATGTTTATCAATCTTCAGTCATTTGTGCCTTTGCAAGTAAAACAGACAACAAACATAACAGTTCAACTTGTTGTCAAAACAAGCGTACAGAGTTACCACTCTCCTAGTCTTTCCAGTATCCAGAACAGATCAGACTAAATTCTCCGACATTTCCAGCGATTGTATGCTCAAAGGTTCGTGCAATAAAAGGCAGTAATCCGAGAATGGAATGTTGACATAATACTGAAAATTAAAACGAAAACCAAACCCCAATCACAGAACTGCAAAACAATTTTTACTGACCATAACTGACCACTGGTTGGCATAAATTGTCATTTTCTAACTTTTCCCTGTCTAATTTTCAATACAAAACATTAAGTCAATGGTTACCAAGATTACTGAAACAAGTATATGCATTAGCACGGTAACAGTCTGGCTCAAGATGCTTCATAGTTGTACCCGTATGGCAACAGTGGGCATCAACGGGTTACCACGAAGAGGATGGAATTAACATACCACTTTCCATCGGTCTTTGACGACATCACCTGGCTGCAACAGGTCCTCTGAAGTACTGGTTGTCATCGATGCAGTCACGTGTGCCTGCTTGCTTCAATGTCAAATTGATCAGTAGCACTGACTTCCATCACCTGAAATCATAATCTCACTTTTACTGTGCAACTGAACATCATAATCTTTATGCATTTTTACTCCTCTCGCTCGTTTCTGGTCGGAGGGGGGAAGGCGTGTCACGGCCTGATCGACTCCATAAAGGACGACATACGTGATGTCGTGGGTCGGTTAAGTTGACGTACTCGGTCAAGATGCGTGCCTGCATGAAAGGAACGTGAAAAAAGATGCTGCACTGTCTCGTCGTGAGATAGTAGATTCTTAACAGCAAAAAAGCATAACACTACACAGAACCATTCACATGTACGTTTTGCCCCTGTATGTTTCGCTCCTGGACATTTCGCCCCTAGACATTTCTCCACGTAGTTTTGTTTTGCTGTGTTTTGCGTTGTTTGCTTTTTCTTGGTTGTGCTTAGTTTTGGTATTGTCTGTATTTTTAAGACACTGATTATTCGTACGGGGCTGTACGCCTACTTTTCCCATTTATTCATACGGGATGACGTCACGTCACATGACCTATAGAACATAGATCACGTGATGTTTATATACTCACTTGGTGGCGTTTCTGACCGAGTGCTGGCTTAGCTCAGTAGGCAGAGCGCTCGGGCTGGAATAATACCGTTTTGCCTCAGGTCACAAGTTTGACTCCCACCGGGCGCAAGTTTTTTTTGGCTCGTGGGTCGGTTAGGGTTAGGCGCACGATCATTGGTCTGTATAGGGTTAGGAGTAAGGTCAGGGTCAGTATTTAGTTTTATTCGTACGTCAAAAATATTGCCGTACGAATAACCAGCCATTGACGGCGTACGGGCCCGTATGAATAACACCGGCCTATTTTTAATTAGTCTTCTCTCCCAAGCGTCGTCCAGGGGACGAACTGACAAAGGGGCGAAACGTCCGTAAACCAACACGGGCTACTAATTACGGTCGATGGTGTTGTTGGTGGTGTCTTCAGTCAAACCCGAATAACGCCGGTCCGGTCAGTGCCCCGTGAATCATCGCATCAATAACCCAAGTTACCCAACTAGTCTGCAGACGGAATCAGTACAATTGACGACAACTCAAAATAATGACAACGAGCATCAACAAATAGTCTTACTGACCTACTACACGATAGTAGCAGGTTATTGTAACTGTGTAGACAATTTTATAACATGATTTCCAACACTTCCGTCGCCATCTTAACGTATTAAACGTAACGTGGTTAATGGTTATGTAAGTAAGTAAGTAAGTAAGCAAGTACGAGTGGTTCCAAGGCGCCTGGCGCCGTCAACACTAACAAGAAAGCCCAGCTGACGCTGTCAAACCCGCGCGACGTAAAAGCATGCCAAAATTGCTCCAATTCGACGTGTTTCGTTTCATTTCACCGAATTTCATTTCCCCAAATTGCCAATGCA
>Ga0056114_1000725_pt1 | contig 12722 bp, 7 predicted proteins | sample WorMetHERISLAND1_FD_77005 | JGI IMG/M metagenome (GOLD analysis project Ga0056114, IMG submission 77005) | Marine gutless worms symbiont microbial communities from Max Planck institute for Marine Microbiology, Germany - Olavius loisae HERON... ...
AAAGTGTTTACACAATGAGAGCAAATAGTGAATAGCAGGCAGTGTTAAATGGTAATTAGCATCAAAACAGAACACAGTAAAAGATCAATTTGCCGAGTCAATCATACCATCTTCATTGCATGGAACATTACGGTGGGCATGTGATCAGAAAACATTGTTGACGACACAAGAATCTGATCAAAACTGGCGTTTTCTGCCCAAACTGCCTGATAGATAACCTGCTTTTGAAGTCGACAAGGATGCCTGCTATGCAGAAAACAGCATAAAACACACCATCATCACAATCCTATCACTCTGTTCCACACCACACTAGCACACCAATGCACTTACTCTACCAACAGCAATGTGGTCAACGGCAGAACCACACACGCAAGTGTACTGTATTGACATCAGAAAGATGACAAACAAGATTTTACAAAACTGCAAATGAAGACTTAGAGCACATCAGGATACCATGATACTGAGGAATCTGCGATGGATGTATGGACTGTTAGTGTTTAGCAGCATTTGAAGCACACAAGATATCCATCAGCTGACTGTGCATCCAGTGCCATACTAATGTAATACCAAACAGACACTCCAACTGCAACTATTAGTCAATGACCGCAAAGCATACAGACCGCGAGTGCTTTGGATAATTGCGGACGACATGGATGATGTTTCCTGGTGGATACATCGGTGTCTGCAGCGCCAGAAGCATCGGAGATCCACCATTACGACAGTGCCGCCGTCCTCCCGTCGGTCCGTCGCGTTGTCTGTTACATCGTAGTTTCACTTCTGTTCCAGCTGACGTGGCTGACTGTGTGGCTTCGTGGTGTCTTCCACGTGACAACATCTCTCTAATGATTGTCTTCCACTGAAAAAACATCAATGTCAATCACAATCTTCAACTGGCATCACATAATCTGCTAGTGTCTGACATTACACAAACAATAACCACTTCATGTTCATACAAATTATTGTGGAAAATCGCTTTAATGTCACTTTCACTTTTCGATTCAAGGAAAAGGAATAGACAGGATGGTAGTACACTGTCATATCCAGCAAGTCACAGCTTCTTCTATGGCAAGCACACACAATATTATTAAATCTAACAATCGAGCCAATGTAACTCATATTAGTTATTTAATTTATATAGCAAAGAAGCTTATGTTATTATCAATTTTTGAAAATACAATTTTATATGTAACAACAGACCAATTTTGTAAAATATACTACAGACAAAAAAGCAATTCTACAGTAGCTAACAAATGTAATAGAGACTATCACACAGAAGGTAACGCAGCCTTATCACAAGGTTAAGAGAACGAACAAAGCTACAGTCACACACACAGACAGACACACCTTTGGTTCCCTGGAATTCTTCAGTGCATTGATGAAAGCCAACCGAAAGCCTTCAAGCTGGTTCGAGCCGATTCTAAAACAGAGAATACTATCTGAGTATCAGTCTTAAAGCAGCACTGCTATGACAAATACAGTAGCTACTCAACACAATGCAATGTAACACTACAAGCCATGCTAAAGCATGTTCCACACTACACGATTAGACGATATGAGATACAACCTCAGGCTAGCATCAAGCAATAGTGTGGAATGGGCTTTAGTCACAGGGTCATCATGACTGTTAGAGAGGATGAGACATATACATTACAACAAAATTCACAAGTGTTAACACAGCTGATAGCAATTAGCACATACACAAACACAGAGACGCCTCTAGTCAGTCTACCTACAGCAGCCAGCAACGAGGGTAATTATACCTACCTTATGAACACATCTTTGCCAACTACAACTGAAGTGACGAATGACTTGGTTTCTTCAGCACACGTTGCACTGAAACCACAACAGCATCACAAACAGTTTGCAATACATACTGGTGTGAAATTGAAGCAATACTTTCAGCTGGATCAAGACACTGATAACAGTGATGAATACACTCATTTTTACACTCATCCACTCACTGTTGCGTATATACACCACATACTAGTTTCCAAAAAAAAAATTCTCCGGAGACTGTTAGCGACAGTTGGCCAGTATGAGAAATCTAGAAAAATGAAAACCACTGTGTGTTATTGACTAACCCAATACAAAACAGAGCTATCTAAACACTGGAACTGGTCACAGCTGTTTCACTGTTCTACGCTTTCACAATGGCAACAAGATAATTGTTCATTGTAGATAAACACCACCTGTCTAATGACACATACAAGCAGACAACGATCATCATTGCACATCTCTTGGTAGCTAGCATGTCTCCATAGTATAACCACATACAATCCACAATGTCATGCATTGATTACTTGACTGTGTGCTTGATAAATCACTGTCTTGAGCTTGTACTGTGGTACCTCATCAGACAGCCTGGAGGAGAGTAAGCGTAGCAGTGGAGAGTGGGATGTTCTCGACGCAGAAGAACTGCCAAGATAGCAGCGACACCAGCACCGAGTGAATGACCAACCAACACCAACTCATAGTCACCAGTTCCCTGTCAATCACCACCAATGTCATTATCATCATCATCACTAGCCGGAGATGCTCCAGGGTTGGACAGGGTGAGGCCTCATTCACACTGACACGAGTATGAGTCAGAGTCCAAGTCCAAGTCTCTCTGCATGGGTTAGCATTAGCAAGGGTTGCACTGTATTGTAAACAGTGTTATGTCATGTGAACGTTACATTTCGTGCATTGTAATAGTGATGCGACTATTGACGTCAAAACTTTATGGTGTCTGTTTTTGCTGTTTTCATGGAGAAAGAGCAACTTACACAAAAACTGCTCTATTTCAAGATAAGTCGTACTCATACAGAAGCCACGGCTGCTATTGCAATACATGCAAACTCGTGATACCCGGACTCATACTCGTATCAATGTGAACGTGGCTTGTAATGTCTGTTGGCATTAAACAAGCCAAATGTTATCAAACCAACAGCATCAAAGCACTGAAGAAGGGAAACAACGATAACGACAGACAATGAATATCACAATGTCATAGCAATCACTGTGATGGTAATACTGTTACACATCAACCACTGACATGACTATGACTTTCACAACCAAACCTGAGAACCGCTACAAATGAGCACTGGGGGGGATGAATTTGAGCTAAAAGTACAAAAAATACAGAACACTAAATGTAATTCTAAGCTGAATTACGAAACAGAGATGCACCGATAAGGCAAATTATCGGCCAGCCGATAATCGGCATCTAACAATCGGCCGGCCGATTATCGACCAATTACCGATTAATACATAAACCTGATATTCTTACCTTAATACCAAACACTGCATCGATCATACAAATATTTTATTGCATAATGTAACAGATTATTGCATAACTAAACAATGCTACCAGCATGTTTGCAGAGTTTGCATTATATAAGTATAAAACGAAAATTTGTGTCGTCCATTCAAATTAAAAAATATAATTTCAGTATCCAATGCCATCATAATACATAGTGAATAATAATCGGCCGATACCGGCACCGGGCATAGTGATCAGCCGATTCCGATTATCGTAAAACTGCCGATAATCAGCTGATACCGATTACCGGCCGATTATCGGTACATCCCTATTATGAAGGACTCAGACAACTCACATAATCTGAACTGATGACTTTCTGTAATATCAGCTCATCTTGCAGCATCTGTTGAACCTGAACTGCCAGCTCAACAAGCTCCTACATCACAGTTCACAACCCAACGTCCCACCGATACTACTACAAAGTGTTAGGTATGCGTAGCAAATCTACACAATTATACATAATCAAAGCAAATGTGAGTTACAGTCATTAAGTGCCAGTATTCTTCATTAGCAACTCATTACTGCAGAGAATTACACGTTACAGAATAACTATAACGTATTGTTTTTGCCAGAACTCTGTTGGTGCAAAGCCAGTTTGAATAATCATAAAAAGAATTATTGCAGATGAAATTTAACCCCTTTGAACTCTTTCTGAATTACTAATATACTAGCCAATCACTGTTCAACCAGTTGAATCAGTAACACGAATTTCGTAGCCAAGAATATGGGCTCACCTGGTGATTGACAATACAGTATCTGCTGCATTATAATATTTCTCCAGTGTACTGACGCCACTGCTGCACAACTGCCACAGTCATCACCAAACTAAACACTGTTGTTTCTGCAAAGAACGGCATATTTTAAGAACTGGTGAAAGTACCTTATGAGCCAGCCAGTCATCTCTTGGAGGGTTGATAGGAAGCACTTCAGCATCAGATACCGTCTTATCACAAACGTCCTGTACAGCACACAAATAAGCAGTTAAAAAATATCAGTCAACTGCCTCCCAACACAAACAAGACGATGCCACTTCGATAGACGTATTCTAAATTTATTGTATATGGCAGCCCGAAGGCTGAGAGGAGAAATACGTCGACCTCGGTGCTCGTTACAAGCCAATTGCGGTACAGACCTTGGGCGTTTTCAATGCATCAGCTCGTCACCTCCTCGATGATCTTGGAAGGAGGATCTCTGAAAATACGGGCGAGGCTCGAGAGACCAGCTTCCTGTACCAAAGGATTTCGATTTTGGTGCAGCACTTCAATGCTGTCCTTTTGCATGACGGTTTGCCAGCTACAGACTGCACAGACTGATGATCGTACCCAATTTTGTATTTACTTTCCAATTTTTTAATCTCCCTTGGGATTATATGTACCGAGGGTTAAAAAAATATAGATAATTATAACAACATATTTAAATATTAAGACTGTGTTCTTAACAACTTTTGCATTAAGTGCCAAAATGACCTGCATTAATGTGATTAATTCTTTTAAAATTCTCATCACACTGCAGTCCTAACATTTTGATAGTTGACTGCGCATCACTCCACACAGCAAAACAGCACAAAACTGTTACTACCAACCAAGATGTTGTCGTCTACTGACACCGTTATAACGACAGCTTTGACAACGTAATCCAGACTCACTGAAAAAGACGCCGGCATCTTGTAACTCAACTGCACACAATACAGTTCTTTGACACGCCCCTAATGTCCTCGCCAGTAAAGAGACACAACTACAAATGAACTCACCCTGGGCGAGAGTATGGCATTTCATGTTTTGTTATCAACGCAGTATGGTGTTCTCTGAAGAAGAAACGCTATCAGTTGGTCAACTGCAGCTGTTAACAGAGCTAATCATATACACTACAGACAAGTCATCTACTAAGTGAAAACTTGCTGCCAACTCTAGACACAGCAAACGGTAACTACAACACCTCTGAAGTTGCAAACATTACAGTAAATAGTTCATTTTAAGAAGAGAAGCACCACTGTGGCACAGGATACTGCACTATTTCGACTGAATTAATGACACCAAGATCTCTAGGTTATACTGAAAACACGGATAAATTCATAAGTTTGTAAAAGTAATCCACAAAGGTGTTAAGTAAAAACGCTGTGACAAAAAGAATGTTTAAAACCTGGCGATGATAAAGAGGGCGAGGTATACATCGACTACACCCTGAGCATGTGACATTTACATGTCCAACATCCGACACATTCGCCAGACATGGACAGCTGCAATAACAGACGATATATAGGCTTCAAACAACAGCTCACGGGATAAGTTCTAACATTACATGTACACAGCTATATCACATCAAGATCAATCATCACACAAGACTTGTAACACTTGCAGCAGCATCGTGCTGACTAATTATCATCTTTTTTTGACAAACACAACTATGCAGGTAGCGACTGTGGGGGTAATTCAAGATAGCCACAAGCCAATGCCATAATAATGGTACAACTTACAGAATGGGGCAAATTTAACATAAGCATTTAGTCACGCCATTTTTGTAAAATTATACTGCGCCAAAATGCCCAAAGTAGCAAACTTGTGTATTTTTATTCCATATTTGTCTAAATACAAAGCTTTTCGTACATCACTTACACCAGGCAAATGTATGATGTTATTACGCTATAAATTACAATACACAAAAACAAACAGTTAAGACAACTCACTTTGTTTTAGACAACATTTCTGCACAAGGTCTGTCCGATTGTTGTCGGACTGTGATTATACGACGGCCACCGTGGTAACTGTCTGACTGATGATAAGCACTGATACAGTAACGTATAAAGTGAACGGCTCTCGTGAACAGTAACTGCATCTCTGACTTTCTCAAGCTCAAGAACTGTGTAGAAGGTGTTATCGGCACTCCAGACAAAAACTCATATGTCTCACATTTGCCCTGACATCAAAAAAAAACAGTTATAGAGTCTTAGTTCTAAAACTACTTGCTTTACACAAAGCCTTACACAAAATTCACACGGTTACCTATAGGTGGGAGGGAAATGTTCCTAGGGTCCACAGCACCCACATATGGGAATGGTGTTTCGGGGAAGTCTTCTCCAAATTAACAGCAGCAGTGACATCGTGTTCAAACATTAGCACATTAAGAAGGCTGCGTGGATATGACTACAAACTTTAATATACATGTATAAGCCCCATACGGCACTGCCGGTCGACCTTGTAACAGCCTAACTTTGAAGACCATGTGACGCTGAACGATGATGGATATCAAAAACCTGTTTGGAAAAACTTAGATATTGTCTTCTTGGAGTATCATAATTCACCAATTGTAATTTGATTACGTGAATATTGGTGGAGGAGACAGACTTTGAAATCAGCCATTTTCACGACTTTCGGACCTCTGTGATCTTGACCTTGGATCAGGTCATATACCATTGTGTATCACTCATCGTCCTATGTAAGGAATTTCGTTAAAATTGTAAAAACTTTTTATGGATGGACGGACGTACATATGGGCAGATGGACAATGAGACTGGCTTTACAGAGTTGACCTAATAACACTGCAGCCCGTTTTGTTTTATTTGGTTAAATTGTTTAACACACAGACCACTAGATCACGAGTCAATGTAACCTTGGGTTCAACTACACAAGTCACTACAACATAAACAAATAACAAGTGCTTCACCAGGTTGATGTCATAACACTGAAACACACTGTAACAGCATATGCATTCAGCCGCAGATCTCATGTTATCGCACTAGACTCAGCCAGCGTACCTCAGATAGAATAGAAGCCTCTCTGGCAAATTGAGAACGCCGTAATAACAACAGTCCTGCCAGCACATCAGTCACTATCAAATCCAGGCACTGAAGTGTTGATGAAAACGACAATATTCGAGAGACAGTAATCAGTGATCTCTGCAAACAAACAAGGAAATCAATAGCAGTAATGAGTTAAACAACTGAAGTCATCGAACTACAGTTTAACATATTACACACAACAAGAGGCTCAGATATCACCGAGGGACCATGTATCAGTGGCACATTACACAGGAGGTCAAGTAAATAATTATCTACAATACATGTAATGAATTCAGTGTTTTGGAATCAGTGTTGGTTTCACTCAGCACTGAGCATTGGTGTAGTCAAAGGTAAAACCTGCGACATTGAAATCCAGATCAGAGGTCACTCAAGGTCGTCTAAACTTGTATCATTTGATAGCCAGCCTACAGTTTCCTATTAGTGTCCTGTAGTAAGTTTGTCTAATATAATGTCCAATATAATCCAGTGGAACATATGTGGCTTGCGTGACCATTGTGAAGATTCCCAACATACTTCTATCAGACTTTGATCTTACACTTGTTTGTCTTCAGGAAACCTTTCATAAGAGTGATAAACCAGCTAATTTTAACAATTAGTCTAGTGTATTTCTGCAGAAGTGGTGGTGTAGGAATTCTTCTAAGAACGGTATTCCACATATCGTAAGCAGTGTTAACTTAACACCAGCCTGCAAGCCATAGCACTAGGTAAGACAGCATCAGACACAGAGCACCTAGGATACCAGTCAGATGATATTAGCAGAACTAATATGAATTGAAGAGTACCTTATGAGCATTAGAAGCAACAATGACACATGGTGCTTGACAGCAGACAAATGCTGCATTGTCAACACTTCCAGCATCACGTGAATAGCAGCTGTTACAATGTGATGAACTTGTCGACTCCGTGGAAAGGCAGTGATGATCAGTCAACGTTGGTGAAGGGGAACGAGCAAGCACAAGACAGCCACCAGCAAGCAACGCCACCAGCAGAAGCCACTCACATGTTACAGCAGCTACAAACACCAGTTATACATCGTAATGGCACAAGTTACATCAATTTACATGTAATACAAATTATGGCTTTTACCTAGAAATAAGTACATCATTTAACACTACTGTTGCTAAAAACATATGCAAAGTTATCGCTTTAAATTCAGGGTCGGAATTGCCGGGGGGGGGGGTTTGAACCCCCCTGCAGAGTTCGTGTCTACAGATGCTCATTTTTGAGTGAAAATCAGCTTTAAATTTCAATCCCGGGGCAAAACTTCAAGCATTTCGACATCTGACCCCCAGTTCTTTTAGGTCAATTCCAACACTGGGTTTAATATAAACTTAAAAGACTCGGCAGACAAAATTACGATGGCAACAAACATTACCAGTAAGTAGTCTTTTAAACATAATGAGATCAACACAGATTTCAGAATTCACAGTGACCCACACAAGGCCAAGGACAAGCCAGAACAGCTCCATTATCAGCAACCCTACAAAACAAACACAAAGATGTAATATTGCCTTAACATATATGAATACAGCTGCACAACAAAATTAGGCCAGTTCAATAATACAATACAGTGTTATCATGTTTTGCTTGGCCAATTACTGCCACCCAGATAAAAATTATGCATGACGTCACAAAAATGGTTTATAGTTTAATATTTTCTGAAAAACTTAAAATGCAAAAAAACATACAATAACATGGTAAGATAAATGTAAACATGTTTTACATCTATGGTGCAGGTTTTTCAGCTGTGCTTTCATAAAACTGTCTATATTTCACTCTTACTGCCGCAGACTGGCAGAGGTATATTACCACTGAACTTCATGCATTCAGAAAGCGGCGTATGCTGGCATTGGTGACGACTGCTTGTGTGATGACGGTGTCTATTGTCCAAGGATACATCCTTTAATGTTCACACTTACACTGTCACACAGCTGTTGTCCTTATGTTTGTTGCTCAGTTGACCAAATCATCTCGCCCACTAGTGCAACCAGATGAGGACTGTCTATCAATGTACCGAAATTGTGCATCATTTCGGTACATGTACCATATAATATATATTACTAACCAGCAACTCAATTGTATGAAAAGAGATCTGATGCCCTTTATGTTAGGTTTTCACCCAGGGCATACAGCCCCTAGACAGGTTACCATTAAGTCAAACCATCAACGCCTACTTACACGAAATACTGAACTTACCTCAAAAATATGCATTACTTAAATTAAATATGTTCTGCAAATTATTATATTTATGCAAATGAGATAGGTCTAGGTTATATATGAGCTCTACACATTTACTATTTCACAGCAGCAACAAACAGAAAGATCCGAAAACCCGAATATTTAACCAAAAGCTGCAACTTCACTCCAGACATCTGCTCAAATGATACAGTACTCAATCAAAGAATTATCTTTTTGGGCTACAAACAAGTCAAGAGATCCATACCAAGTCGTACATAGATTAAGTACGGCATGCATGCACGTGGTTCTGTATGGATGACAGTGCCACGTGTGCTGACCCACACAACTAATATCTCGACAACAGCACACAATAACAAAATGAATGCGAGTCCTGCAGCATATCCTTGCACACTGGTCGCACATAACCCATGTGTTGTCTTGACAGGAACAACCACCAAACAGATGCCAAGTATGACAAACCTGGTAAACAACATCACATCGGTAAATTAGTAGTTTATCGCAGTAGTGTTAGGTGTGACATATGATATGCTCACAATTTCACATACCAGTACATCACATGTAAAAAAATTCTAAATGCAAAATATCTTTCTAGGCATCAATTACACTAATATAACCATCATAGTAATGATGTCAACTGGTGTTAGTATCATAATTCAGTAATATTACTTTATTATCAAAAAAACAAGTCGTGTTATTTGAAGGTAATGCATATTCTACTTCATTCCATCAAGAAAGCATCAGTATCATTTTAATGGTGTATGCAGCATTAAACTATACTACCGATGAACTATATTACTGTCACTGACTATACACATAGCTGGCAGGCATTACTGAACACTAAACACTCCACTGACAATTACTTAATATAATGTGAACACCAACCCAAACCTTAAGTTAATACATAGTAAAAATTCGGTTACCATAGAATGTGCACCACAGCCATTCCAAATGCAGGCACACCAAGATCATCAGACCCAATACACCACTTGCGATTAAAGACCACCAAGCCAGGCATTGCAGTAAACAGAGTTGGTTATCAACGAAAATGCATGTGAAGTGCTTCTCCGCAATATTTTATCTCGACAGTTAATAGCTAATAAACAGACCAAAACAGTATCAACATTACTGCTGCAGCAAACTAACAAATCTTAATCACAATGATGATGACTGAAGTGTCATGGACACAATACTGTGCATAATAACTAAAAGTAAAGCGATATTAAGCTTTCCGGGACTCATCACATTCCAGGTCCCATTACAGATCGTGACAGACTAAGATAACACTAAATTGAACAATATCTGGTAGCCTATATGGACCCACAACCATTCACCCATCCTTAACTGACGCACAACCACATCCTCTTAAATGCCTCTGCGTCTGCAGCTTCACAGCTGTGCAAGGTCCCAGGGTATTCCTTTACCCTACAGCCGCCAGTTAACTATACATTATTACATTGTTCTACCAGGCTACAGATAAACATTAGCACTAGACTTACCGGTGTTTAAACTTTGTGGAAAACGTTGTTTTCAATCACAAATTCACGTTAATACCACTTCATCAAACTACATTTTGCTCGTGTATCTCCATATTAACGTTTACGTTTCAACAGCCCTGCATGCCCAAATAGGCCAAAGTCCGTGCTTGTGGCGCAGGGAACAGCCCAGTGGTGGTCGGTTTACCAGATTTCGAAAACGATATTAATATTTCCAATGTAATTATTTCACAACATTTCACGTGTAAGTACTGTTACAATATGGGCAGTATAAACTATATAAAGTGACTTTCTGTTGTTTAAGCAAACGTTAGGTTGCTCACTGTTACACAATTTCGAAATTTGTTTTGTTCAAAAATCGTCAAAATTCGAAAACATCAGCACACCTCTTCAGACTGTGACGAGACCTCTAGACTACACGTCAACCTGCTTGCCTTTGCGACCATGTGCGTTGTCGTTATGAGGTGTGTAGTTGGAAGTTAGTGTTAGCAAAGTATTAGTGTAGCATTAGTAATACTGTGTGTAGTTGAACGATATTAGACGTCTGTGAGTTATGAACTGAAACACGCGACTTATTTCCTCTTATGACATCGTTTTCAGTAGTGAACAAGGAAGGTCATAGAAATACCTGTCTTTGCTGTTTTCGTCCGGTAATTTGGCAATTGCTTACAAAACTGCCTGAGTGATGTCAATAGAATTAGTGTTGTTGTGCCTGTTTCACGCCATTTTCGTGATGGCTGCAGCTCATTGACCAATGTGTAAATTTCTCGCTTATTCAGCATACAGTAAAATTTCAACTTTTCCACATTTCCTTTAGTTTGATATTCATTTGATAGGGGGTGATGCCACTACGTTTTTGGAGTTTTTTAGCACTTAAATGTAGGCACTGGGCGTGTAGACTTACTTCATTAGTCACATTGCTGCTTATTCAGTTTTAAGCAAATGTGGGACATAAACGTCCAAAATACCTAAATGTTTACATTAGTTCGTAGTGCATTCGCCAGGGAGCGCCACTAGGTTTTCATTGTTTTTCGCATTTTCGTTGTTTTCAGATCGTCCCCAAAAACCCTTGCTTTGATCAGGGTCCCACTACTCAGTCAACTTCAATTTCCCATCAACAATTTAATGGTCTGAAACATGCACAACCACACTAACTCAACTGATATCTGGCAGTTTTGGGAGCGTAGGGTGTGGCAGCTGTAATGTATTATGTATATGCAAGATTACCCAGTTATACTCAATATTACTCGATAGCTCAATATTGCCAAAACTTTGATTTTTAACTAATTTTTAGTAAATATATACTGACGATACCTCACCAGAAAACTAAAAAAAACAGCTAAGAATCTCAATAGAAATTATCCGTCAAATATACATTAAGAAAACATTAGCGCCCATAAAACTCCAGTCAAGCTGTCAATATGTAATGCCATATAAATACAGCAATTCTTTACGAAGTCAACAAAATGCAACACCAGTCCTAGCAACAGACCACGCCCACTACAGCGATCACAGCTTTGTGCATGATGCACACGCATTAGTCATCGCTGTCAATCGATGCATTTAAAATTTTATTTAGACGTGTTTATTATCTGATAAAAAGACGTTCTGCAAATGCAGATTTTCAGCAAAAAAGCAATGTAGATTATAAACCAACTTCAACCACCGCCATATTGTTTATTAATTATTCATTAACGTACAAAAATCAAGTAAGTAAATCAGTAAGTAAGACTGTGAGATCACAGACGGAATTTTTAGCCGTCCGTACTTAGTACGGTCGCGTGCTTATTAGCCGACCGTACTAACGGTGGCGCTTATGCTACAGTGTTGCGTCTGTCTGTGACGTTATGTATTGTGGCTAAACGGTGCGTCCTAGAGCAAAAGTTACTATTGAGAGCCTATAGGAAGTCGTATATGAGAAATCGATTGGTAC
>Ga0056114_1000726_pt1 | contig 12717 bp, 7 predicted proteins | sample WorMetHERISLAND1_FD_77005 | JGI IMG/M metagenome (GOLD analysis project Ga0056114, IMG submission 77005) | Marine gutless worms symbiont microbial communities from Max Planck institute for Marine Microbiology, Germany - Olavius loisae HERON... ...
ACCGATAAAGTAAATAGACGTGAGTCATCAGTCACCAAGGTAGACCCACACCATTGCGCCATAGCTGAAACAGAGAAACAACACAGCAGTCCACAACCGCCGCACAGCCCGGATCTTACAGATGTTTGCCAACCACAAATCTACCAATAGTAAATATTCACTCATGGTGACTGTGATTCCAGATTTTATCAACGTGACATAATGCTTCGAATACTTTGCCATTATGTAAGCTTACTGATTATCTAAAACAGTTACTAACAATGAAACAGTTGTTTATTCGTCTGCGTCAATCACGTTTATTACGCATATTTATTTTTGCAGCACAAAAACATATATGTCTTACAAGCCGCTTCCCTTAGGCCACCGACTTATATTATTAAACACGTAGGGGCTAATCAGATAGCGACACGCCTGCCACGTCACTGTTGCGGCCCAGCATGCAGCCAGGCAGCCAACCAGCTGGTTAGGCAGCACACCGCAGCAAAAGTGTAGGCCTACATATACGCAGTTTTAGAAAAATGTCATTATTTTCGTAACGACGACCACTATAGACATAAAACCCATCACATGTCCTGCACGTAGTCGGTACGCGTCTGCGTGCAAAATTTCGCAGTCGTACGACTCGGCGTTTAGGAGGAGATAGGCCACAGACAAAATAAACAAACTCTCAAATATTTAGTAGATATACTAAGAGCGAACACCCAGGCTAAAGTGACCGTGAAGTTTTTTCAAAGAATTCCAGCCTCTGTGATCACGATACCTCAACGTCACGGACAGACAGACGGACGGACAGAGGACTCTGTTGGAGGAGGCGAGTACTTCGAGTGCTCGCGCAGCCCTAATGTGCGTGGTGGCACGTGACAGGAAGTTTACATTCTGAAGTAAACAGAAGATGGCAGCGTTTTCAGAAGATAATTTCGTGAAAAAGCTTGGTGATCTGAACAATTCGCAGCAGAGCATTCAAACCCTATCACTGTGGTTGATTCACCACCGTAAACATTCGAAGACCATCGTGGAAATATGGATGAAAGAGCTGAAGAAAGCCCGTGGTAGCAAGAAACTGACCTTGCTCTACCTTGCAAATGATGTGGTTCAGAACAGCAAGAAGAAAGGTCCCGAGTTTAATCGAGATTTTCGACCGGTTTTGACGGATGCATTTAAAGATGCGTTTAAAGATGCTGACGATAAAATAAAAGGGTCACTTGATCGGCTGCTGGCGGTCTGGCTTGAAAGAGGAGTATATGAGTCAGAGCTACTAGACAAGATTAAAAGGCACATGAATAAGAAAATCCAGTCACCCGATGTTCAGCATTCTCACAAACATTCGCATAAGAAAGAGAGCACAGTGGATAGTAACAACAAAAGTTCTTCAGAGCAGACCGCCAAAAAGTCCGATGCTCCTCCGAAGAAAAAGAAGAAAGTGGAGTTGTCGTTGCAGGAAGAGATTGAACTGGAAATGCCTGAGGGACCCGGTGAAGCACCATCTGCAGAAGAACTGGTGAAGGCTCTTAGTGATCTGGAAAATTCTGCATCAAGTGATGCTGCAGTTCGTGAACGTATTGCTGCTCTTCCTCCAGAAGTGTCTGATGTTTCACTGCTTGAGAAGTTGACAGGTAGAGTATTGATGTCATCAAATTATTTCTATTGTTTGTGCTTACTGTTGATGCCTTATTAGGCGACAACATTGTTTGGAAAGAAATATAGTCCAGCTATGTGTGGTAGCCAGTAAAACTTTTGCTGTGTACAGTGTTTTGAATTTTTACCTGGGTTATTGGTCATCATTCTGTTCCAGTTTTACATTTTAGTAGTCCTTGCAGTCTTCTGACATTATGCCACCTTAATAATTTTCATTTAGTAATAACTGGATTAAATTGATCAAGAAAATACTTCCTTATTAATAATATTAATTTATTTCAATGTTTATAGTGCTTTCATCATGCATCATGGCAGAGCCATCGCGAGAGTTCACTTGGTTCATTTTGATGACTGCAGACTAAGTGCCAAGTGGCCATTAATCCTCAGACCAAGCCAACCAGCTTGGGGTGTGAGTCCGCTTGTAGGCTGCCACCATCTAAACACACCGTCGCCATTCGTTATTACTCAGCCCGAAGGCTGATACCGTCCCACAGAGGGTAGAAGGTTGAGTTGACCTAGGTGACTGGCTACATACTGAGATGGTTTTACCCACTCGTAGATGGTCACCCATTCAAGTACTAACTGGGCCCAACATAGAGCAACTACGTTGATCGAGACCAACGTTTTACTGCTGAACCTTGCAGTATGTGACTTCGCTTAATGAAGTTGCACTTTTGTTATTGTTACCAATAAACTTACGCCAGTCTGACGCAAGTGACAATATGATTTGTGAATGAATTTATTAACAGCAGTATTTTCCGTTGCAGATACAGCAGAAGCCGATGCTTTGGCGCAGACGGTGGATGAAGCGTGTGCATTGCTGGCGAGCTACAACAGTCGCCTGGCAGACGAGCTGGTCGAGCGAAAGCGAGTCGCAAAGATGCTGCGCAGCTACATCGTTGCACAGAAGAACACTTTGTCAGAGTCGGAGACAAAACTGCAGGAATATCGCAGTCGGCTTGAGAAAGTCGACTCTATTCACAGAGAATTGACGTCTCATGTTCAGAGTCTGCCTGATTTGACATTACTGCCCGACGTCACTGGAGGCTTAAAGCCGTTACCATCTGCTGGGGACTTGTTCAGCAGTGGTGACCAGACAGATTAATTTAGTATAGAATACTGGACACAACGTACTCTGCACTGTACATCTTACAGAGATGTCTCGTAAATTAGCTGTTTTATTTCTTTTACTTATTTATGATTTTCATTCGCCATTTATGTGATTTGTAGCTTCCAGCATGTGCTGCAATTCAGAACTGTCATAAAACTATTTTCTGCTACATATGAAAAAAATCTGCATTGTCATATTTGTGATTAACGTGTATCTTCCTTGTCCATAGCATTGCATGTTGAAATTAGAGTGAAATTGGCTTTTGACTAAAGAAACTTAGTTGGTAATAATCTCTGCAACAGTATTCACAACAGATAGTACAATCTTGTCTGGCAGAGCGACCGATTTGCCTAGCATGTGGTGTGCTGTGTGGGCATCTTGGATTAGGTCACTCGTTCAGCCATGCGTGAAATAGTATACTGAAAGAAACAATGCTGCTTAGCTAGATAGAATAAATCTATGGTACAAGGCCCTGTCAGTCACGTAGTACACACGTCCTCCACCTTGCTGTGAGGACTGATTATTCTGGTGATACAGGGATACGGGCCTCACTGAGAGGCAGAGCGATACGCACATGCTCAACATTGCTAGCAGACTGCTGTGCTACAGATAATTGCAACCACTTTACAAGAGGACGACGCTATACGAAAGAGCAGCTCGCCCCACTGTGCTTCACAACTAGAGCCGAACAAACAGATTCATTGCTAGCGCATGGGAGAGATGCTGCCCAGGACATATAACATACGATGTATGTATTCCAGCAATGGATAAAAATTAGCCTGATTATAATCAGGAAACTTTTTGTAGGAAAATCTGACATTAGTAGTATACTAATGTAACTAAAAACAGGGATTAGTTTGACTTATGTTAACTCAAAACTCCAAGTGTATTGTATGCAGCTATCTGAATTTATAGTTGCAGCAAGGAGACCTATAACGAACTATTACAGGAGTGAAATGTATTTTATATTTTTACTTGGTATCATGTAGTTCGCTGTAGTTCTGAGATGTTTACATTAAGAACTTAACACTGAGCACTTTAACTTTTAACTTTATCATAACTGCAGCAACCAACAATATCACTGATGTAATCAAAATGACTATGACCTGAATAAACGGCCATGTGAATTCCGAATGTGGCTGCACATGTTCACAAGACGGAGCAGGAGAGTTCAATGCAGACAGTAGATGAAACGGATGAATTACTAATTTTTGCCAAATTTTTAGGTCGACTCCTATCATACGGCTATTCAGTCAACTGACAGCTGCTTGCCGGAACTCGTCAAATTATGCAGCTGAAAATCAAGACATCAGATAAATAAGCCAAATAATTGTGTTTCAGTTTTTTTTACCTCTGCAGCCTCAGTCAAGTGTATGCATTGTATGTACTGGTATAGTAATGAATGGCGTAGTGTCTCTAGTGCTATGAGGGTAACTCCAACCACACTGCAAAAAACTCCAGAAATGCTTCTTATTTGCACCAGAGACAGCCTAATCTGCAACACACTAAGCATTGGATTATCATATCATTGGGTAAACTCTGAATTATTATTTCACAATCTTCATAAAATTAAAATAAGCATTGGCTTGAAATACCCCAAACAAAGAGAGGGGGAAAACATGCACATGAAATTGTTACATTTAATGGCAACCGAATACAATGGTTTACGGTAACTCTGGGAAACTACCAACTGAGCTGAAACCATAAGCATTGCACTTGACAGATTGGGACAGAATGCTGTGGATCTCATTTTTCTGGGACCGAACAAGTAACTAATTAATCTAAGATAGTTTGATGAATGCAAGCAATAAGCGAATTCATGTGTAGCAGCATACGTCTCTATGGTTGAAGATATTGAAATTAAGAGGATTAAATTTTTTAAATGACGTTGTTCAACGTGACTGTAAACTGGTGCATTTATTATTTATTCACAAAACAGTGTTAACAGCAAAAAACACATATCAGCAAAAATACTTATAAATATCGTGCAAAAGAGGGATGCACAATGGGAATAGTGTTGCAAGCAAAAATGTCCATGTGAATTATGTACACACACTGGAAAAACATTCCCCATCACTGGTACTGTGGCATAATGAGCAAATTCTTAACGGCACATCAGCACAATTAGGCTGTACAGTACCACTAATGGTTTACACTGGAAAATACAGGCCAGAAGACGATAAAGAAACCAAACACACCCAGAAAAGCAAACAACATAAAAAACAGCAAAACAAAACCACCCTGGTTTAGTCGCTTTTTACGATACTCAGTCAGGAATACAATGGCATTGGCATACAATGTGGCATACAGTGTGTATTAGCATGCATTTGTAAATAGACGAACAGCACAGCTTCACCATTAAACACAGCTGGGCCATTTTCACAACAGAAATGACACATGTAGTATTTATACTGTCTCAAATCTTCCACAGGTGGAAGTGATGACATCATGGAACTGTTATGTTAGATGAAACAGCAGAGAATGGCTAATTATTGTGTTGTAAAACAGCAGAGTTAGTGTACTCCACTGTCGAGAGGAGTAAACTTCGTGAGCATTATACTGTACAGCAGACATTATAACAGACCTCAGGTTCTAACATGGTCTTCTCACAGCCCACATATCACTATGAAATCTACCGGCAATGAAGTATACCAGCTTAATTCCACCAACAGTGCCGTCTTAGCCACTGGCCCGCGGCCCTGAGCTACATGGGATCCGTAATGCCACCAAGTTTTTTTTACTGTTGAATTTCTAAACCATCTATATGGCATACTGCAGGCTTACGTAATGCAGCATTATAAAACAGGTGAATAGTAGATGCAACTTGTGTTCAGAACGTGCTAAAACTGCTCTAGATGAATCTATAATTTCAAAAATTTTCCGCAGACCCCCAAATGCTCCAATATACATGATCAGATTGTGCAGTGTTTTACGTCCCCGCCAACACAGTATAGATCAGGAAAGAAAGGAAAATTGAGAGGAGAAAAGGTAGAGGGGAGCAGAGAAGGGACAGATGGGAGGGAAGGAAGAGGGAGGTAAGGAAAGGTGGGTAGGGAGGATAGGGTAGAGTAGGGAGACTGAAAATGTGGCTTGGGGCCCCCAGCAATCTGAAGACATCACAGTCCACCACTGAACGTACCATCATGTAGCGGCAGTGTGTGGTAGTGTAAATCAGTCACAATAATAATAACAACAAACTCACAGCTTGACAAAATCAGACACATAATACTCATAACACAACAATGATTATGCTGGAAATACAAGTTGGGTTTAGCAGTCATGAGTTCTAGATAGCTAAGTCTCCCCATCACGAACAGAGAATATAAATACAACACAATAATGAAAAGACGATAGACGTTGATAAGGTGCTTCATCATTACATCACCACTATGATTCAAGTTCTAAGAAATATTCCATAAAACAAAACTGATGAGTATGCTTATAAATACTATACGAATTATACTGTTACATCAGCACCAAAGCAGTAGCCTACTTATAAATACTGCATATGAATTCTACAATCTACATCGACGCCAAAAAGATTACAAACTGGCAGTTACTCAAATAAAACATATTTTGTATGTTAGCTAGAAGCACAGACAACCAATCGCAGAAACAGATGGATGGTAGGTTAGGGTTTTACAAAATTTTTAGCACGAAAATAGCGGCTATATCATGTCTGACAGTTTACAGTTTCTTAGGGCTGATAACGATTAAAATAAAATATAATAGTTAACTTTGTAATAATTAACGATTAATTAACCCAAAATCTTTAGATAATTTTTGTTGCGTGTTGTGGGCCTTGTGCTGCAGAAAACAACAAAATATGTCTAATGCTTTGTGTAATTGAGTGTTTCTTTTTTTAGTAGGATAGCCTACTGGATATCTGTCATAATACATTACTGTAGGATATAAGCTAACAGTGTCTTATGTATTTTCCTTTTAAACATTTCTCTTATAGTCGTATATCAGTTTCTCGGGATCACAATGTGAACTTCACATCCATCTTCCTCCATGAAATCCGTCATCTCTAATTTTTGAAGGCTCAGCCACATGCAGTGGGCAATTAATCGTTATCAAAAATTTTAATCGTTAAAAATTTTTAGCGATCAATCGTCGAATTAATCGTTAAAATCTGCAGCCCTAAAGTTTATTAGTAAGGCCAACGGCGTGTATAAAGACCGAGCACATAAACAGTTTGTAAAAAAACAATAATTGTTCAGTTAATTTGTGATCCTAAAGTTATAATTATTACTAATAGTCAAGTACCAGAAAGTACACTTAAAAGACTGGTAATGACAGTAAACATTTTACACAACTGCATAACTATATTTTGTGTTAACAAACGACTGCCAATATCAGGTAGGTGTCGCACACATAATATGTATAATGAACGTATCTACATTTGTTACTTCGTTCACAAATCTGTTACACTGATAGACGCATCGATTTATATATCGGCACAACAATGTCACCAACGTCTTTCAATGTTACATGCAGAAATCAACTGTGCTACTGTTAAATTGCTAAACAGCAGCAGAGAATTCGCCATCAACTCAACGTGCCTTGGTTTCAGCCGACAACCTACATAGGATGTTCGTCCGTTTGTGCTGCTGCCTGATTCGCTCAAAGACACTGCTCTGTCACTATCTTGTGTTCAGAATCACCGCAAAACATTTCTCATCTCTCATTACAAACACACTCAGCGCATCAGAGGTCATTAGGGGACAAAAAAGAGACTCCGCTATCACCGAGGGACTGCAAGTCAGTGGCATATTACACTGAAGGTTAAGTAGATGAATTATTAATCTATCTGCAGTTGTACAAATGCACCGTTTTGATATTTACCTTTGAAGAGTACTATGACCTTGAAACTGACATTATGGGTCACTCAAGGTCACTGGCAATGACATTATTCGACAGATTGCATATGACTTCCCACTGAATATCAACACTAACGAAGAATCTCTCTAGCACCGCTGGAGACCTTTGATTTTGAAAATTACTGAGACCTTGAAATGCAGGCCGGTCACTCAAAGAATGGCTTTCATCGTTGCAGAATGCGGGGGTACGTGTAGAAAATTGTTTTGCTGGGGCCAATACCCTTCAAATTTCCACAATATCTTTACATCGCCAAAAACTAGATTCTTTGTATTATTGTGTGGTGAAAACTGCATGATTGTAGGTCTCTGTGTTGAAATTATAACACAGAAGGACCGACAGACGGACAGAAAAAGTGAGGGGTATGCATATTACCACACAGGTTTTTTGGGAGATAAGGTGCACATAAATGTACATGAACACCTTAGTGTTATTGCATGGTTAATGTGAACATTACCGTTAACACTATAGATGTCAGTGAAATTGATGGTAAGCAGTAAGCATCGCTGTTCACTGCTTCATCATCAGTTTCAGGTCTTCATCAGGATGTCGCATGTCACACGGCACGATGTTGTACTTCTCAACGAGCAGATCAACAACCCTCGGCGTCAGGAACGCCGGCAGCACCGGCCCGACACGCATGTTCTTGATTCCGAGATGCAGCAACGTCAGCAGGACAGCAACGGCCTTCTGCTCAAACCATGAGAAAGTGATTGACATTGGCAGTGAATTGACGTCGGTCTGCAGCGCGTCGGCGAGCGCCGATGCCACGACCACGGCACCGTACGAGTCGTTACACTGACCCATGTCCAGCAGCCGCGGCAAGCCGGTTGACCCCAACGTTCCAAACTCATGGCGGTTGAACCGGTACTTGGCACAGCCCATCGTCAGTATCAGTGTTTCCCGGGGCAGAGACTTGGCTAGTGTCGTGAAGTAGGAACGCTTGTTCTCCGAGCCGTCACAGCCGCCAATGACAAAAATGCGTTTCAGTTCGCCATTACTGACTGCATTTAACACCTGGAGTACGTAATACATACCGCTACATTTGTAAACTAATCAGACAATTAGCATGTAACATATTTTATGTAAATTAACTGACAACCAACCATATTTTTAATCTTTTGTCGTTATTTTCACTTTGCTATTTTATAATGCACAACAGGCAATGGTAAGCCAAGATACTGTGCAGACAGCTCAGTGCCAGACGTTAAATTATGACTGTGTGAATTCTACAAACTACATCAATGCCGCAAATCCCACTGACAATAGTCTCTGAAGCTGACGTCAAGCAAAAGCCTTTGCCAATTTACGTATACTTAGTCACTTTGGTATAAGTTCAGATGAGTTACAGTTCCAGCAATGTGGCACAGACAGATCAAAGTTCTGCCAGTTATGGCAGCAGGCCATGAATCAGCAATGCTTACCTTGTCTGCATTGGATAGTATCACATCACGTCCAAATCCCACTGACAACGGTCGCTCACTGCCCGGAGCTTTACCAGGTTGACAGTCATCCTCACTGAAGCCTGGTTCACCCAACGCAGCAGCTACCACCTTGTCTGCGTCGGCAGGAAGACGCACGTGTTGACAGCCAGGCCAACCAGTCTCGTTTGATGTGAACAATCTGTTCTTGTAGGACTTCATCGGCTCAATAATACAATTGGCCGTCACAACTATTGGACCCGGGAAACGCGGGAACTCAAACTTCTGCAGCTGCCAAGCACCGCCGTAGTGACCAACCAGATGCTGCAACATTCGCCAGCAACACCAGCTGAATAACTGACTGACAAATGGGTTATGTTTCCAGAAGGAACGACAGAAAAACTGATCTTTACTGGTTACTGGCAATTGCAATACATTTTTGAGTTCGGAAATCGTGAAAATAACAGTTACAAAAATATATTTCCATATGAAATTATGAAATATGACGACAGCAAAATACGACACTTTTTACAGTATTTGCAATAAATTGCATGTCACTGCTTAAAAATTTTGGTTTCTAAAAATACTACTAGAATATGACAAATAATAATCATCATTAAAACTCATTGCCACTTCACTTTTTAATCAGTATTAGCTAAGAACGTAAACGTCAACAATGAACACAGTGTTGTTTATTTTTACAAAGTGTCGAAACAAAACCATGAAAGTCATTTGACTGAATAGTTTCGTGAAATCAGTTTTGTAGCTGTATAGTAAATTTTTTAAAATTATGTGAAACGAAAGCACGTAGTAGATACAAACTGAATACCATAAGTCCTAACCAACATATGCAAAACAAAAGCAGTACTCTGTAAGTAGCATAAACACCGATGGACTACCTTGTATATGCGGAGTTCTGGGTAACCATGTGCTGGCAGCATTTCACCGTGAGTGTAGACATTGATATCGCGTCCTTCTGTCGCCTTCAGGATGTAATCCAACTCGTTCATGTCATGACCCGTCACCAATATTGCCTCAACACAACACAATCACCACAACACAGTTGAATCCGCATCAGAGTCATCAAAGAATCAATCATTATGCTCGTCGACACAGCAGGTATTTTACCAATCAATGAATTTCTCTAGACTTCTGCTTAAATAACACAACGCGTGTTTTTAGTTTTTCCTTGGAGAAAAGATCTTCAGTTTACACAATGCTGCTCTCCGAACGGTAAACCTGTCAGAAAATACTCAAGTAATGAAAGTTTTATACTGGTTAAAAGAAAACACATGCACACAACAGACAAAATTCAAAATGGACAAAATATATTCAAATTTTTAAAATTCAAAGTAAGATAAACGTTTCGCGGTGCTACCTTTCCAGGTGTAGGCGTGGTTGTGACCTGCGCAGGTGACGGCACACCAAAACGTTTTCGATGAACTTTATCAAGCAAGCCCATGCCCTTGAGGTTAATCTCTCCAAGCTTCAGAGCCCACTGCAGTGTGATGTCAATATCATGACGCTCTGCCTCCGGACCATCGACCAAGAACGCCAGGACCTAGAATTCACACACTGCCTGACTGAACGCTGACAAATCCATTACAAGTTTAATGTCCTGAATTTCCTCAAACTGTGGCGGAAGTGGTATCAAATGTATATGAGGAAAACAATACAGCCAATAATTCAGTGTCGGTCAATATGAACAGCAGGACTTGTGGTCTACAGCAGGGTGTTAACTAACACATCAGAGACCAAAGACAACAACACTTGACAAGGTGTTCAAGTGGAAGACAGTTACTGCAAACACAGCTAGTGAAAAGTTCATTTTTGCAACTGTTTTAATCCATAGAAATGTCAAATGTGGATTTATATAGCGCATTCTCGTAAAAAAAAAACTCGCTCCACACATACCTTTTATTTCTATGTTACAAAGAAGACAATACATTCATTGAGTATAAGTCACATACAAATATCGGTTTTATTTATTTTCCACAATGCACCAGAGTCACAACTGTGGACTAAAATTTCAACAAACAGGCCTACAAGAAAGCAAATGTTTCCTGGATAAGTTGAGACCAAAAGTTAATGCAAAAAACGCAACATTTTGATATGTCATATTGCAATTCACAAACTGTAAACTATGCACAATGGCAACAAGCCATACTGCAGTTCAATTGCAGTCATACAGGCTGCTATGTGCAAGTATTTATCACTTCACAGCACTGAATCTACATAGAGGCAACCTCTAAAGGGTAGATAAAGACAAAAGTGTCCACAGATACATACAAGTGACATCAGAGGCCAGTAACTGCAATTTTCAAACCCACATCAAATAAGTAACACGGCGACATGTGTCATGTGATCCTTCCTGATATGTAAACAATGGGAGCTTTAAAGACAGCCAACTAAGAACAGTTTGTTTGTAAACTGGCAACTAAAGACAGTCTGTGTAGGCGTATATACCTCAGTGGTGGAGGCACCAATGCTGTCATCCCACTCGCCAAGCATACGAGCGTGGCGAGCATACGATCCCAGGCCTTTCAATCCATAGATAATCATCTGCCTTACACCGTGCAGATCAGCACCGTACTCGTCACGATCACGAAGCACACCAAACTGTCGACCTATGAACACAGCTGATGCAGGATAATGTGGGGATGTGCACTGGGCCCACTAGAGGCCTCAGCATTACGCAGTACCAGCTGAAATACTTCAGTAAGCACCTGTGTGAATAACTGGAGCTGTCGCGTGATCAATTTTTTTTGATCATGTTAATGCATGCGATTAATTAATTAATTAATTTAATTACAAAAACCAACAAGTAATCAAGAGATTTATGTGACACAGCTCACAACCAATTTCCACTTCTTCAGTGTACCCTGAGGTGGACTTTGACAATAAAATTATCAATGAATTAATCAATCAACTGCCAGCATTCATCCACATTAAGGTACATACATAATTTTTCATGGCAAACTAAAGTCGTTTGTATACTGCACCTTCGTGGTGTCAAATGTTGGTAAGTTGACACCTACCTTCAGCCTCCAGCAGTTCAGTAGGTCCTGCCCACATGTCAACGGTAGGCATCCACGTGGCCTCGCTCTGAGTGAACTGGCGTGGAGTTGTACCGACGCGTTTACACTCCGACTCATACAGCTTCTTCAAGTGTTCTCGGTGATCAACCGCCTGTTTGATCATTGGGGGAAACCGCTCGGCGTCGAAATTGACATTTGTCAATGTACTGCGTCACATGTTAACAATGCCGTCAATTATCACTAAAAACATATTTGTCGATAATATGATTTAATAACGTCTGAAATACAGACGACTTCACTAAAATGTACATGCCTTACAAATGCTCCTTAGAACCCTTGACGTTGTTATGAGAATACAGGGTTATCCTGGCCCTGATGGTCACCACGCCAGTTCAGTAGCAGTAGTATGACAGGTTTTAGTATGGGAATAAAGGGTTTTGCACAAAATGGGGATCAGGGAGGCTTTGTCCCCCTTTGGTGGAGGTTAGAGTCACCCTCTAAAACCTGGCCATGATAAATCAAATTTGACAGCTATAAATTATATGGTTCAACCTAATCACAGGTGCGAAAAATTTTGGTCAAATTGGGCCACCCCTTCGGTTATGGTGGGTGTGAGTCCAATACTTTCCCC